>Ga0209541_10000072_pt1 | contig 167532 bp, 163 predicted proteins | sample RifCSPlowO2_01_FD_184027 | JGI IMG/M metagenome (GOLD analysis project Ga0209541, IMG submission 184027) | Groundwater microbial communities from Rifle, Colorado - Rifle CSP2_plank lowO2_0.1 (SPAdes) (version 2) | ecosystem: Environmental > Aquatic > Deep subsurface > Groundwater | place...
CGTTGCCAGTATAGGGGTTGATTAAAACCGCGTTTGCGGAGGCGCCGGCAATGACAAAATTACCGGAAACCGAAGCGATGGGTCCTCCGAATGTCGTGGTCGCCGTTCCGCTAAACGAAATCCCGCCCGTAACATCAAGGGTTGCTAAAGTGGTGGCGCCGGTTACTTTAAGAGTTCCGCCGACAGAAATATTATCGCTTGTGCTTAGTGACGTGAAAGTGCCGCCGCCCGAAACGGTCAAACTGCCGTTGATTGTGGCGTCATTTTTTAGATTAAGATGATTCGCTGAAAGATGATCAAAACCGGAAGTCACCGTCGGCTGAACCGAGAAACTAGAAAAAGTTGGCGCCTGGTACGGAGTGACAATGGTGGAAATGGGGTGCTTGGGAATAAACTCGGCAATTGTTTTGAAAACAGTGAAAAACTCAAGTACTGTTTTGCGTTGGAAAGTAAGGTCGGACTTAAGCAAGTCTATTTGATCTTTAAGCGATGCTTCAACCAACGCGATTTTATCTTGCAGAGAAATAAAGGCTGGGCCGGTCACAACGCCGCCTTCTGCTGGGAGTCCTTCGATTGGAAGCCCAACTTCCGCTAGTCCTTCCGTAGTTGTCGTTCCGACTTGTGAGATTTTGGCTGTTACTCCTTCGGGTTTTTTAAGCTGGGGCTCGCCTTGAGGCAAGGGGCCAACGGCGAGTTCTTGCGCAGGCTTGGCTTTTAAAAACGCTAAGGAGCGGCCGACGCCGTCGGAAACACCGCCGCCAATCCAGGCAAAAAACTTCGGCATATCGCCGGAAAATGTCGCCGCGGCGCGGAAAGGCGCTAAAACTACATCCGTAAAAGTTACTGCCGCGCTTAAACTTTTGGATGTTGTCTCCCTTCGAGAGATCTCCCGTAGGGAGAAAATATTTAAATATCGGTATGCCAGGCTATCAAAATTTCTAAATGTCTTATCAAGAGCATCCATCCCGACAACCCTGTCAATCGGTTTTACAAAAGATTCCGGCGTGATAAATCCCGACGCCAGTCCGACCGACACAAACGCAAAGAAAATAATAAGCGCCGAAGAGAAGATCAGTTTCGCGCGTGAAAACGAAAACTTATGAGCTTCGCGTTTTGCCGCTTTTACAAAATCATTGAAATCTTGATATTTCGAAATATTTTCAGCCCAGGGTTGATCCGGCTTTGGCGGAAAATATTGAATTTTTTTCTGCGCCACTTTCTCAAGAACACGCGCCCGCTCGTATGCCGTAAGATTTCTCGCCTTAACACCCACTTCAAACTTTGAAATATCAAAATCTTGAAATCTCGAGATATTGGAATTTTTAAATCTCGAAATATCTAAATCTCGAAACTTGTTCGAAATATCCAAATCTCTAAATCTCGAAATATCCGCTTCTTGCTTGTCTGAAATATTTAAATCTCTTCGCGCGTCAGTTATGTCCGCGCTCAATTGTTGTTTCAGTTTTTTGAATCCCCTATCTTCCTCTGCCATTACCCGCTCTATGTCTGAAACAGCGCCCGGTTTGGATTCTAACCGTCCAACTGATCGCTGATAATCTTCCACCCAATCCTTGGTCGTGAACCAATTACGCCCCAGTTTAACTGCGCGCAGTTTACCTCTGCGCACCGCGACATTCAAATATCCGGGTGTGACGCCGGCAACTTGAGACGCATTGAACAAAGATAGATATTTATCCGCACTTACAGAAATTTTTTCTTCTTGCGGTATATGATATGCCGCGAGCCAGGCTTCCGTAGTCAGCCAATTTTTTCCGGATTTTACCGCTTGCAATTTGCCGCGATGAATTAAAACATTCAAGTAGTCGCGCGAAACTCCAGAAAGCATGGAGGCCTCTGTCAGTGATATGTATTTTTTTTCTTCAGAATTTATATTCACGTTTTTCGCCAAGATATCAAATCAAATCAATCATGATCAGATCACTATTTAATTATAGCAAATTAAGCTTGTAATTCCGGGTGAAAACAACAAAAAATCGGCAAATTATTGTTAATTTGCCGGATAGGTACTAAATATGACTTTTTATGATTTTATACGTGAATTCCAGATTTCGCTTAAATTACAGTAAAAAACTGCGATATGGCCTTTCTTACTAGTATTAAACACGAATAAATATATCAAACTCCTCGGCCTCAAGGCCGAGGAGTTTGATTAGTATCATTCACACGCATTCGTATATCAATGCTCTGCCTACTCATTCCACCGTAACGCTCTTTGCCAGGTTTCTCGGCTTATCTACATCGCAGCCGCGCATAACGCCCATGTGATAAGCAAATAGTTGCAATGGTATTACTGATAGTATAGGAACAAGCATTTCTAGAGTTTTGGGTATATAGAGCCAATCATCCGCGATATGCTTAATTTTCTCGTTTCCTTCGGTGGCAATGACAAGAATTTTTCCCTTCCTTGTCTTAATCTCTTCCATGTTGGAAACCATCTTTTCGTAGACGCTGTCAGTAGGCGCAATGGCTACGGTCGGAAAATCAGGATCTATCATGGCGATCGGGCCGTGCTTCATTTCTCCAGCGCCATAACCCTCCGCGTGAATATAAGAAATCTCTTTTAGTTTCAGTGCGCCCTCATAAGCGACTGGAAAATTATATTTTCTCCCGATGTATAAAAAATTATCATAATTTTTATATTTTTTCGCAAGCAGTTTTATTTTATTATTCTGCCTTAAAATCTGTTTTATGAGTTCGGGTATCTTTTGCAGCTCTTCGGCAATCCTTTTACCCGAGACCCGCGACATACCTCTTTGGCGGCCAAGAAATAAAGTTAGAAGAGCTAAAATGATAAGTTGCGAGGTAAATGCTTTTGTTGACGCGACCCCGATCTCCGGTCCGGCGTGATTATAAATTCCGGCGACAGTTTCGCGGCTTACGGAAGAACCTATGGAATTGACGATCCCGAGAGTCAGAAGCCCTTCAGAATTTGCTTTTCTTACAGCCGCCAGAGTATCCGCGGTTTCCCCAGACTGAGAAATCGCGAGAAGAACCGTTGAATCAGACCGTTGATGAGAACTAACAAAACTGGGACGATTTTTTTCCGACTGAAACGCGGCTACCATGGCTAAATTTCGACGATCGAGTATCGGCTTGCTGTAACGCAGTTCCGAAGCCAGTTCAACCTCGACCGGAATGCCCGCGTACTCTTCCAGCATGCGCTCCCCCACCAAACCGGCCAGATACGCCGTGCCGCAACCGGTAATTATTAAACGGTTTAAACTTCTTAGACGATTTAAACTTTTTAAACGATCTCTTACTTGTTCTAATCCTCCCAGTTTAGCCAGGCCTTCGTTTTTCATAATGCGACCGCGTAAAGTATTTTTAATTGACTCTGGCTGTTCAAAAATTTCCTTAAGCATAAAATGCCTATAGCCGTTTTTCTGCGCGTCGTCAACCGACCACTTCAGTTTTTCTTTTCTTCTTAAAACATCAAAATCTTTAAACTCCTTAAATTTTGAAACCCGTACAGCATTTAAAGTCTTCTTAATCATAGGTTGGTCCGTATTTCTCGAAAAATCTCGATATCTCGAAATATTGAAAATTTTAATATCGTCTATCGTTAAAACCGCTCCCTCGCCATCATGAAGATAAATTACTTCTTGTGTTAGACCGACAATAGCCGAAGCGTCTGACGCCACAATGTTTTCATCCTTCCCAATGCCTATAACAAGGGGGCTGGAATTCCGCGCCACAATAATCTTGTCGGGCTTAGACCTAAAGACAACCGCAAGTCCATAGGTGCCACGCACCTGACGCAGGGCATTTACGACCGCCTTTCGCTCCACGTCGCCATTGTCTCTATTATTTCCGTATCGCAGATTTTCCTCAATAAGATGCGACAAAACCTCGGTATCAGTGTCAGATTTAAATTTGTGGCCTCGTTTGACCAGAGCCTGTTTGAGCTCTTTATAATTTTCTATTATCCCATTGTGACAGACAAAAATCCTGCCGCCGCAGTCGGAATGAGGGTGGGCGTTTCTTTCACTTGGCTCGCCGTGGGTGGCCCAGCGAGTGTGGGCAATCCCAATATTCCCGTTGCCGGCATAGCCGGCAAATTTTGATTCCAGTCCGGCTACCCGTCCAACCGCTCTGCGCAACTGAAAATCTGAGGCAGAAGCGCCAAAGACAACCGCGCCGGCAGAATCATAGCCGCGGTATTCCAGCCGCCTCAAGCCATCGAGCAATATCGGAAGGGCTTTGTCTTTTCCTATATAACCAACGATGCCGCACATGTGTCTATACATATAACGAAATCCCGCGACACAAAGTCGCGGGATTTTCTAAATACCGAAATGTAGAAATATAAATCTTAAACTACGATATTTATCAGCCGTCCTTCAACAAAAATAATTTTCTTTATGGGATTTGCGCCAATATATTTTTTAGTTTGTTCACGGCCCAGAACCATTTTCTCAATCTCCGGCCTTTGTGTATTTCGCGAAACGGCAACCCTATCGCGGGTCTTGCCGTTAATCTGTATAACCAGATCGTACTCCCCCGCCTGAATCAGCGCCGGGTCATATTGAGGCCAAAGTTCAATATGGATTGATTTTTTGTTCCCAATCTTGTGCCAAAGCTCTTCCGAAAAATACGGGGTAAAAGGCGCAAGTATTTTTAGGAATGTCTCCCAAGTGTTTTTTGACACACTCTCTTTTTCTTCCATCGCGTTAAATAGAATCATCAAAGCGCTTACCGCGGTGTTAAATCTAAAGTTTCGAACATCCTCCTCCACTTTTTTAATTGTCTTATGTAATAATCTTTCGAGTTCTCTGCTCGTACTTTCAGATTTTGATATTTTAAAATTTAAAAATTTAGACCACGTTCTGTCCAAAAACCTCTTTATGCCAAGAATACCTGTTGGATTCCACGGCCCGCCCTGCGCGTACTCGGTCATAAAGCAAAGATACATTCGAACCGTGTCGGCGCCGTACTTTCTTACAAGATTATCCGGATCAACCACATTGCCTCGCGATTTGGACATTTTCTGACCGTCTTGTCCAAGAATGATTCCCTGGTGGCGCAAAGCCATAAACGGCTCATCAAATTCAAGATGTCCCGCGTCGCGTAAAAATTTAGTAAAAAAACGTGAATACAAAAGGTGCAGAACGGCGTGTTCGACGCCGCCGATATACATATTCACCGGCAGCCAAGCCCTTAACCTATCCTTTCCGGCAAATTGCTTTTTGTTTTTCGGATCGGGATAGCGCAAGAAATACCATGAAGAATCAACGAATGTGTCCATCGTGTCGGTTTCCCGCGTCGCCTTCCCGCGGCACTTCGGACATCTGGTGTTTACGAAGCTTTTCACGCGGGCCAATGGCGACTTGCCGCCCGCGACCGGTTTGAAATTCTTAAGAGACGGCAACTTGACCGGCAGATCTTTTTCGGAAATAGCAATCCAACCGGGATTTTCAAGTTCTCCCTTGGAGGATTTGGGATTTGGGATTTGGGATTTGGGATTTTCCGCTAATTTTTTGCAATTTTCGCAAAAAATTAGCGGTATCGGCGTTCCCCAATAGCGCTGGCGGGAAATTAACCAATCCCGAAGCTTGTATTGAGTTGAAAAATCGGCAAGGCCTTTACCTTTAAGTCGCCCGGTTATCTTGGCGCGAGCATCGGCAGATTCCAAACCTGTAAATTCGCCCGAATTGACCAAAAGCCCGCCTCCAGTCCAAGCCCGATCTTCCGGCCACTGACGGCCGGGATCAATAACTTTTCTTATAACCAAACTGAACTTTTTGGCAAACTCAAAGTCGCGGTCATCATGAGCCGGGACGGCCATAATGGCGCCGGTGCCGTAGCTTAATAAAACATAGTCGGAAATCCAGACCGGAATTTTTTCTTCATTTACGGGATTAACCGCGTAAGCCCCTGTCCAGACGCCGGTTTTTTCTTTTTCTAAACTGGTTCTTTCAAGTTCGGTTTTTAAATGGGCATTAGTAATATAATGACGCACTTCATCTTTTTGCTGTTTGGTAGTGATTTGTTCAACTAAAGGATGCTCCGGCGCCAGGACCATATAGGTCGCGCCAAAAAGCGTATCCGGCCGCGTAGTATATACATCAATTTTAAACTTAAAATTTAAAATTTTAAATTGAATGATTGTTCCTTCGGACTTCCCTATCCAGTTTCTCTGCATCGTCTTGGTGCGCTCGGGCCAGTCAACTTTTTCAAGACCGGAAATTAACTCCTCGGCATAATCAGTAATTTTAAAAAACCATTGCTCTACTTCTTTTTGGATCACCAAGGTATCAGGGTGGCGCCAGCACCGGCCATCAATTACCTGTTCGTTGGCGAGCACTACTTGGTCTTTCGGGCACCAATTGGCAAATGCTTTTTTCTTGTACGCCAAGCCGGCTTTATACATCTGTAAAAACATCCACTGAGTCCACTTGTAATAGTCCGGCTCGGCGGTAATTACTTCGCGAGAAAAATCGTAAATATTTCCGATGTTTTTGATCTGACGTCGCATTGTGACGATATTTTTCATTGTCCAGACGCGAGGATGGATTTTTCTTTTTATGGCGGCATTTTCGGCAGGCAAGCCAAAAGCATCAAAGCCGATCGGGCTTAACACGTTATAACCTTGCATCCTTTTAAGGCGCGCGAAAACATCAGCCGGCGCGAAGTTATACCAATGGCCGATATGAAGATCGCCCGAAGGATACGGGAACATTACGAGGTGATAAAAATTATCCCTGCCTTTTATTTTATCTTTTACTTTATAAATTCCGGATTTTTCCCAGATTTCCCGCCATTTGCTTTCTGTTTTTTGAGCTTCGTATCTTTGAGCTTTGTATTTCTGCATAGTCCTAATTTTAACGAAAAAGAGGATTCAATACAACTGCTGAAGAATATCTCACACAAAATTATGATATATCATAATTTTGTGTAAATTAATTGACAGACATTTGAATTTATGTTAGTTAATAACTACAAATTAAGTCCCGTTAGAGACCCGCCTTCGCCCTAAGCAAGCGGCTACGGCCGCCTTGGGGCGGCCTGGCTCTAACGGGATAGGCCCCTTAAAAATAAGAGGAAAAGAGCCGTGTACAACACCGAACTGGCAGAAAAGATTACTAAGGAGACCGTGGGTTTTGTGGTCAATTCATTATATGCATATATTACTGCCAACAGTAGAAAACGCTTAACCAACTCGATAAGAGAAATAGTTCTGAAAAATCTCAACGCGCATTATCAGACGCAATCTGTGACGGTCAATCTTGAGCCGACTGACGGTCACGGATTAGACTTCCCTGCCTCCTAAAAGGATGCGAACAATGGGAAGATACATCCTGAAGACCGACAAAGGCCGGCCTATTGCCCGCCATATCATCAACGGCAACAGCACCCTTTGGGGTCCCATGATAGAGGTTTTTAATCCGGCCACTGGCCAGATAATCGGCGAGGTGCCGGTTTCTCTGTCATGGATCGATCTGGAAGTACTTGATAAAAGCGCGCGCAGAGCTCAAGAGTGCTGGTATCGCGAAGTGACCGAACAGGAAAAGGAGCTGGTCTTCCGGGCGATTATCGCCAAGATTGAACACCATCGCGGAGCGCTTGCCCGAACCATGGTTCTGGAAGCCGGTAAACTATGGCGCTGGGCCGATGCCGAAGTTCAGGAAACCATTGATACCCTTTGGCATTATCATGGCGAATTATCGCGCTGTTATACGCATGATGGTTTTACGCGCTGTCAGATGCCCGATAAGAACGCATTTTCGATTTTAAAGCCCTATGGCGTTGTACTTGGCATCACGCCTTGGAACTTTCCGCTTGCCATCCCATTCTGGAAGATGTGCGGGTCGCTCGCCGGCGGTAATGCTATCGTTTTGAAAACCGCCGAGCAGACACCATTTACCGCTGAAATTGCTGTCGGTCTGGTTCTTACCTCAATTTATGAAGTGATAGATGGCGACCGTCGCGAAAGTCTTCGTGGACTGGTCCAGTTGGTTCATGGCAAAGGTGAAACTTCCGGAAAATTGCTTCTGGAAAATCTAAATTACGATAAAGTAGCTTTCACGGGCAGTGTTGAGACCGGGAAAATCGTCGCTTCAACTGCCGGCTCTCGCCTGAAACCATGCCACCTTGAACTTGGTGGACATGCCGCCATGGTAGTGCTTGACGACTTTGACATCGACCTGGCGGTAGCCGAGGCAATTAGTGCCAATCTTGGCGACTCCGGCCAGCGTTGCGTTTCGGCACGAGTGGTATTTGTCCAGGAATCAAAGTATCGCGAGTTTGTTTCCAAATATCTGGAACGGGCGCGAGCGCGAGTTATCGGTAATCCGATGGACTTTAGCACCGAAATGGGACCGCTGATTTCCAAAGAACAACTGCAACGCGTTAACGGTCAAGTCGGTAAAACCATCGACCAATTGAACAAAGGACCGGTCATCGGCGGATTCCCGACGTCGCCGGAACGGTTAGCGGCCGAATTAGGCTGCGGCTATTACTACGAACCAACGGTTTTTGTCGATGTTCCTTACGGCATCACCGCAATGGACGAGGAGATTTTCGGGCCGGTAATGGTAATCAACCCTCTGCCGGGCCGTAACCGCGAGGAGGCCTTCCGGAACGGCGTTGATCTGGTTAACCGCTCAAAGTACGGGCTTTCAAACGCTCTCCTCACCAATGACCGCCAGCTTGCTTCCCGGGCATCCTGGCTTTTCAACACCGGACTTCTTTATATCGGCCGAGGCACCACGGGCGCGGAACTCAATAAGTACTTTGGCGGCGTGAAGAATTCCGGCTGGGGCCGCGAAGGCAAGGGCCTGGACGACTGGACCCAGATTACCCAGGTTTACGATGACCATCACGGCAAAGCCAGAATGGCCCAAGAAGGCGCCAACGAGAAGGTTAAGAAGACGATCTCCGAGGCGCGATCGCCCCTCGAAATCGAAATCTAAAAATATCTAAATTTTAAAATATCCGATGAATTTCATCGGATATTTTTATTTCCTGTATTTTAGGAGAATGCATCTGCATATTTCGATATTTAAATATATCAATATATCAAAAATCTAAGTTGAAAAGTTTTTTGGCGTTTTCCGCGGTTTGCCTCGCTACTTCTTCAAACTCCACTTCTTTTATCTCCGCAATTTTCCTTGCCACAAACTCCACAAAAGTCGGCTCATTGCGCTTGCCCCGATGAGGCGCGGGCGCCGCGAATGGCGCGTCCGTTTCAATAAGAATCTTATCGAGCGGCACGTACTTAACTACCTCTTCATATTCCTTGGCAAAAGTAATCGGTCCGGCGAAAGAAATATAAAATCCCAGATCTAAAAATTGTTTCGCGGTTTTTTTGGAGCCGGCAAAGAAATGCGAGGTCCCATTTCCGTTTTTAAGATTCAAGTTTCGATATTTTCCGCCCAAAACGGATTCGCCTCTGGCGGACAAAATTTCAAACAAATCCAAATAGGCGTCATCTTCCGCTTTTGGCCGGCAATGGATCATCAATGGTTTCGATAATTCTCTGACCAATTCAAGCTGCCGCAAAAAGATGTCTTTTTGCCTGTTTTTGTCATCATCCGGCGTGCGGAAATAGTCTAATCCGCACTCGCCTATCGCCACAACGCTATCGTTTTCCGCCAGTTTTTTATATTTTGAGATGTCAAAATTTTGACCGACGGCATCATTCGGATGTAGGCCAACCGTCGCCCACATTTGGCCGAGATATTTTTTCGCCAACTCAATCGCTTTTTTGGAATCTTCCAGATCGGTGCCGACGTTTATAACTTTAATATCAGCCGACAAAAGTCGACTGATAACCCCTTCTCTGTCTCCGTCAAATTGCGGGAATTGAAGATGGGTATGGGAATCAAATAACACGATGGCCTCAATTTCTAATTTTTAATTTCTAATTTCTAATCAATTTCTAATTTCTAATTTTCAATTTTTGGAAATAAGATTTGGGGGTTTTTTCCGCTTAATTGTATCTCAATCTTTTCAGAGGTTTCGGGTAAAAATGGCTCAATTAATTTGCCAATTTCGGAAATTAAATGCAAAAGCGAGCCGATAATTTCTTGAAACTCAACGGATTCCGGTTTTAACATCCAGGGCTTTTTTTCATCAACGTATTTATCTCCTATGAAAATCAACTGCCAAATAGCGGCCAGAGCGTCATTAAATCTAAATTCGACAATTAATTTTTCGGAATTCTGTTTGGCCTGTTTAATTTCTTTTTTAAATGCCTCTTTTTCAACTATATCTGATTTTTTTGCGAGTGCTAAAACTCTTGCCACAAGATTACCGAGACCATGGACTAAATCGGCGCTGTACCTTTCTTCAAACTTGGCGATGCTAAAGTCGCCGTCTTCGTAAGCCGGGATTTCGCGAAGTAAATAATAGCGCACCGGATCGGTGCCATATTTTTTTACAAGCTCGGCCGGATCAATGACATTGCCGATTGTTTTGGACATCTTTTGGCCTTCCACAGTAATAAAACCATGGACAAATATCGCTTTCGGCAGAGGCAGGCCGGCGGACAAGAGCATACCCGGCCAAATGGCAGTGTGAAACCTCAGGATATCTTTACCAATAATGTGCAGATCGGCCGGCCACCAATATTCAAAATTTCGATATTTCGATATTTCGATATTTTGCTCTTGACCATAGCCGATAGCCGTAATGTAGTTGGTCAGAGCGTCGCACCAGACATACATCGTGTGTTCCGGGTCATTAGGCACCGGAATACCCCAGGAAAGATCTTTGCGCGGCCGGGAAAAACTTACGTCCTCAAGCCCCTGCCTTATGAGCGACAGAATTTCGTTTTCGCGCGACTCGGGGATTATTTTCAATTCTCCGGATTCAATGACCGACTTTATCTTATCGGAATATTTTGAGAGACGGAAAAACCAATTTTCTTCTTCAATCAATTCCGGCGCCGTCTGATGATCGCGGCACTTGCCGTCAACTAAATCTTTTTCCGTGATGAAGGCTTCGTGCCCCACGCAATAAAGCCCTTTGTAGCTTTTCTTATATAAATCCCCCGCTTCAAAGAGTTTGAGCCACAACTTTTGCGCCCCCGGCCAGTGGCGCTTTTGGCTTGAGGTGCGGATAAAATCATCCCACGATAAATTGAGAGCTTTTTTTAAGTCCTTGAAATGCCCTGCGCCATCGTCAACAAAATCTTTCGGATCTTTCCCGGCCGCTTGGGCCGCCCGAGCAATTTTGGCGCCGTGCTCATCGGTGCCGGTCAAAAACCAAACTTCATCGCCTTTTTGGCGGTGAAAGCGCGCTAAAACATCGGCTTGAATCTTTTCAATAGCGTGCCCGATGTGCGGCTTGGCATTTACATAATCAATTGCGGTTGTGATATAAAATTTAGCCATAAAATTTTATAAATTCGAAATTCGAATATCGAAATTCGAAACAATATCTAAATTCTAATTTTTTAAATTTTAAACATGAGTTTTCGATTTGGAATTTTGGTCATTTGAATTTGTTTCGGATTTCGGATTTCGTGCTTCGGATTTTATTTAGACGTTTTATCTAATACTATCACAAACTCTCCTCTTATTTCCTCTGGCTTAAGCCGCTTTAATATTTCAGAAATCGTGCCCCGATAAATGGTTTCAAACTTTTTCGTAAGCTCGCGCGCCACCATGACCTGTCTTTGAACGATAAACGCTTCCAACTGCCCAAGAGTCTTGATTATCCGATGGGGCGATTCATATAAAATAACAACCGAACCGATCGAGGCAGCTTCTTTAAAAAATTTTTCTCGGCCTTTCTTCGCCGGAGGAAACCCGAAAAAAATGAACCGCGAAGTGTCAAAACCGGAAACGGAAAGCGCCGCCGTCAGAGCGCTGGCGCCGGGAATGGGCACGACCACGATATCTTCTTTAACAGCAGCACTCACTAATTTCTGGCCGGGATCGGAAATGCCCGGGGTACCGGCTTCAGAAACATAAGCGATGTTTTTTCCGTTTTTAATATAGTCGATGATTTCCCGGATTTTTGCCTCGGGACTCCGGGCAAAATAAGAAATAATAGGTTTTCCGATGCCGAACCGGCCTAGCAGGTTTCTGGCAGTACGGGTGTCCTCGGCCACTATCAAATCCGTGCTTTTCATGACCTCAACGGCGCGCAACGTTATATCTTCCAAATTGCCAATGGGCGTCGCGATAATGTATAATGTTCCAATATGATTTTGACTTCTCATATAATTGTCGGCGGTCTTCTAGCCGGCCAGCTTTCCACTTACGGCGGGTCTATTACAGGTATGGCTAATTATTTCTTTCAGGCCGCAATCAGCCTTGCAAGCCATTATCTTCTGGATATGGTTCCCCACTGGGAATATCCCATCGGGGAATTTAAGCGTATCTCAGAAACCCACGAACCGCAATTAGCCAAAAAGGCATTCTGGTTTGATCTGGCCAAAGTCGGCGCAGACGCTTTAATCGGATTCAGCATCTTGTTTCTTTCCGGTTATTTTCTGGAAATCGGCTGGAAGTCTTTGATTATCGGAGGAATCTTCGGGATTTTGCCGGACAGCCTTTCTTTTCTATCATGGTTTTCGCCTTCTGGCGTGCTTCAGACTCATAACAAATTTCATCAGAGTATTCACACAAAAATCAAAGCAGGGTCAAAGTTAGGCATTGCGACTCAAGCCGCCGCAATTGGAATTATATTAACTATTCTCTTTTTCGTTTGAAAGCCAGGTAAATCCCGGCCGTTAGAGCGCCGAGAAAATCGGTTATCAAATCCCCGATATTATCGGCATAAGTCATAATGCTGGCTTTGTGCCTTATAAAAATATTGTAACGGTCCACAGCAAGCTCATACCATTCCCAAAGAACCCCAACGGCCAAAGCGCCCAAAATGAAAATTACTATCTCCATCAAAAATAGCGCTTGAGTCCGATGGTATCTTTCGGTAGACCGAAAAATCGCCCGTGCCAAAAAAAACGCGTAAATACCTCCGGCAAAATGAAAGATATTGGAAATCCACCACCACGTCCAAGTGGTAATGTCTAAAAAAGACGCGCTGGCGTAAGAGAGAAACACTGTCGCGACGCCCAAAAATAATAGATTAATTACTTTTTTCATTAATCCGAAATTAAAATCGATATATCGTAACTATAATATGTCGATATGAGCGACTTTGCGCTTGGAAATATCTTCAAAAAATTCATCGGCCACCGCCAAAAGCGGAACGGCCAAGAGAACCCCGAGAATACCGCCGAGTTTCGCTCCAATTAAAAGCGCTATGATAACCGCGACAGGGTTGAGACCTATCAGCCGCTTGCTGAAAATAGGCACGAGGATGTGATTTTCAAGCTGTTGAGCCACCACAAAAAAGATAAGAGTCCAAAGTCCCAGTGTCGGCGACTGGGAAACGGCAAATAAAGTCGCCACTGCGCCCGTAACGATGGGGCCCACGAAAGGAACGATTTCAAAAATCGTCGCGACAATGGCGACAAGAAACGCGTACTTAACGCCAAGCGTCCAAAGACCAATAAAAACCACCACACCCATTATTAAAGATAGGACGATTTGGGCTTGCAGCCAGAGACCCATTTTTCTCTGAGCCCGCGTCCAAAGGTCAAGGGCGTAACTTTCAAACTGAACCGGCATTATTGATTTGAGAAAATCATCAAGCGCTCTCGGAAATAAAGCCAAATAAAACGAAACAACGACGACGACCAGAAGCGAGAGTATGCCGCCGAAAATCTGCGAGGCATATTGGATTAGAGAGGTAAAGTTCGGAATTTGTTCAGTCAGTTGGACAAGAAGATTGTGGATATTGGCGGAGAATCCGGGCAAAAACGTCACCGTCCCCGCCGCTTCTTCCAGCTTTCCGAAGTAAGTCGGATAGTTTTCGGTGAAATCACGGAACTGGTCTAGTAAAAGCGGGAAAATGATATACAGAAACGCCGCAAAGAACACCAGAAAAACAAGATAGATGACTATAAGCGATATAATGCGCGGCACCCTCTTTCCTTCGGCGAAGCGGAGGATCGGTTCAATGGCCGAAGCAATAATAATCGCGAAAATCAAAATCGCGATTATATCAATGACAAAATAAAGCGCCGTCAGAACTAAGCCGACGCCAAGCGCCCAAAAAATCGTTTTTGGCGAAATTTCTATTATTGTTCTCTTGTGTTCTGTCATATTATGCTACCTACCAATTACGAATTATTTCGAATTACGAATATTCGTAATTCGGAGATATTAGTAATTCGTAGGATTAAATCTTTAAAAGATTACGAAATTGTTTTGTGTCTTTTCCGCCCAAGACGGACCCGTCTTTGGCGGAAAATGGACCGATCATTGCCAAATTTAATTTTTTATTCTGAAAAATATCTTGAGCCACAGTACGGACATCTTCAGCGGTAACTCGATCAATTTTTCTGATAATTACCGCGGGTTCATTAATTTCCTTTTTAAGAATCTCCTGAAACCCGTAAAAACTGGCCAGCTCATCTGATGTTTCAATGCTTAAAACTAAAGAGCCGCGGAGATGTTCTTTAGCTTTAGTTAATTCGTTACTACCCACTTTTTCGCGCCTGATTGCGCGATATTCGTTTAAAATAGCCTTTATGATTTCCGGCGCCCGGCGATTATCAATGCCGGCCCAGGTCGCTAAATGTCCGGTATCGGTCGTCTGGTCTGCCGAGGTCCTTACATAGTACGCCGCTCCCATTTTACCACGAAGCATCTGGAACAGACGAGAAGACATGCCTCCACCCAAAATAGTCGCCAAAACCGCCAGAGCCGACCGGCGTTCATCGAATAAATTATAGGCGCGCACGCCCAAAGCAATATGGGTTTGGTCGGTTTTCTTTTTTTCGATTTCCAGGATCGGCCTTGTCTGATGCTCCATTACCGCCGTCTTGCCATGATGGCGGCCGATTTTCATGCCACGGAATAGTGTTTTAGCTTTATTCAAAACCGCGCCGGCATTAATTTTTCCCGCTACGACCATAAGCATTTTCGGAGCGATATAATGAAGATCGTGATAATTGGTAAAATCAGGACGCGAAAGACGGATAATTACTTCTTTGCGGCCGGCGATATTCCAACCGGCGGGGGTGTCACCGTATAAAAGTTTCTCCCAAACATCGCCAATATGACGCATGGGCGTGTCGGCGTACATATTAATCTCCTCGAGGATAACACCGCGTTCTTTATTCATTTCTTTTTCATCGAACTTAGGATTTAAAGTAATATCTGAAATTATATCCATCACCAGATTCAGATTTTTGGCGTCGGCTTTGGCATAGTAACCGGTATATTCCTGTCCGGTAAAAGCGTTATATTCCCCGCCAATACGGTCCAGAGGTTCCGCGATATGAAGCGGCGTAGGCCGCTTTTTGGTGCCCTTAAAAGTCATGTGCTCCAGAAAATGCGAAACGCCGTTGATTTCTCTGGTTTCGTACTTCGAGCCGGCCTCAACTAAAATTAAAACAGTGACCGTCTGCGTGTCCGCCATCGGCACCGTAATAATTCTCAAGCCGTTTGATAATGTGAATTTTTTATGCATACCTTCGTAAAATTCGAAATTCGAATATCGAAATTCGAAACAATATCTAAATTCTAATTTTTTAAATTTTAAATATGGTTTTGAATTTGGGATTTTGGGATTTGTCTGGCTTCGCCAGATCTCGCGAAGCGAGAGAATTTGTTTCGGATTTCGTGCTTCGTGCTTCGGATTTAGTTAAGTCCTTTTTTAACAAAATCGGCAATTTCTTTAATAGTGATTCTTTTCTGCTTCATTGTGTCTCTGTCGCGAACAGTCACGCTGTCATCTTCCAAGCTCTGAAAATCAACGGTTACGCAATACGGCGTGCCAATTTCGTCCTGCCTTCTGTAGCGTTTTCCGACATTCCCGTTATCGTCAAACTCGCACATGAAATTTTTCCTCAAATCCTCGAAGATATTTCTTGCTTTTTCAACAAGTTCCGGCCGGTTTTTAAGAAGCGGAAATACCGCGACTTTTACCGGCGATAGTCTCTTATCCAATTTCAAAACAACTCTTTTTTCGCCGTCCACTTCTTCCTCATTATAAGCTTTATCCAGAAACATCAAAAACATCCTGTTGAGCCCCGCCGAGGTTTCCATTATATGGGGAATGAATCTTTCCTTTGTTTCTTCGTCAAAATAACTCAAGTCAACTCCTGAAAATTCAGAATGCCGGGACAAATCCCAATTGCCGCGGGCGTGTATGCCCTCAACCTCTTTGAAGCCGCCGAGGGACTTGAAATTGTATTCAATGTCGTAAGCCTCGGAAGCGTAATGCGCGAGCTTTTCATGCTTATGCCATTTCAGATCGTCTTTGCCGAGTCCGTATTCCAGATACCATTTCCACCTGGCATCTTTCCACATTTCATATTTTTCTTTCATATCTTTCGGATTCAGGAAATACTGCATCTCCATCTGCTCGAATTCCCGGGTCCTGAAAATAAATTGCCGCGCTATGACTTCATTGCGAAACGCCTTCCCTACTTGCGCGATTCCGAAGGGTAGCCTCACGCGAGTTGAATCCAGTGTGTTTTTATATTCCAAATAAATACCGCCGCAGGTTTCGGGGCGCAGATACACGACATTTTTTTCGCTAAGTTCTTCGGTCGGCGAGCCTAAATTGGACTTCACCATAAGAGAGAAACGCTTTGCCGGAGTAATGTCGGTGGAACCGCAACTTTGGCAAGTCAATTTGCCCAATTCTCTCAATTTTTCCAACTCCACGTTTATGAAATCGAGCGGCGCTTTGTCGGCGCTGACGCCAAAAAGTTCAAGAATCTGGTCGGCCCGCATCCTGCTTTTGCATTTCCGGCAATCAATTTGCGGGTCGTCAAAACTGTCAACGTGACCCGAGGCTTTCCAGGTTGTGGGGTGCATAAAAATGGCGCTGTCCAAACCAACTACGTCATCCCTCAACTGAACCGTATGCCTCCACCACGCATCCCTGATATTATTTTTAAGCAAAACGCCGTAGTGGCCGTAATCGTAAATAGCCGCGAATCCCCCGTAAATTTCCGAAGACGGAAAAACAAAACCGCGCCGTTTGCAAAACGAAACGATTTTCTCTATCGCTTCGGACTGATCTTTAGTTTGAGATTTTGACCCGAACATTAATAATAAAAATACAACAAAAAAAGCCGAAAAGCAAGCTCGAACGGCTTTAATTAAATCCCGAGCTCCAATGATCAAGTCTCAATCAAGCTCTAAACCATAAATCATAAAAACCGATTTGAAGTTTAAGATTTAGGGTTTGGTTGGTCATTGGGTTTTGGGTTTTGGGATTTGAGATTTAGTTACTGCTGTATTTTGCTTTTAGGCAGTCCAACCCCCGAATCATCGGGCATATCGGTGCGTAAAATCGGCGTCTGAGCGGTAATGTCATTGCCCGTAAACAAATCCTTGGCCGTAAGCGCGGTTTCATTTATGACAGGAACTGTACTGCCAACCTGGTCAACCGACGGCGTAAGCGACACTTGAAAAATCGCTTCAAGAGGACTTAAAAGCACGCCGGTCGCGGCTTGTATCTTGCCGGCGTTCCAAGTAACAATCCCCGTAGTAGCATTGAAGTCTAAGGCCGGCCCGCCGGCTCCTCCCGTCTTGCCGGTCCAGCTTACTCCTTGTGGCAAGGTCGCTTTAACCACGACATTGTCCAGGTCGCTGGAAAAGTTCGTAATTAACCAGTGGATAGTATAGGTCGTCGCCTGATTAACGCGAGGCGGTAGCAGTCCGGAGTTTTTTATTGCTTCGTCAAAATAGTATCCCTTGGTCTGGATTGTTGCCTGCGTATTAACTTTGACCGAAAGATCGGCCGAGACCAAAAGAGTTTTGGCGACAATCGGAGGCGGGACAGTGGGCGTTTCAAGAGACGCAGCCACCGAAAGCGTAAAATTTTTATCCCGAAAGGTCCTGACAAGATATCGCGAGCGAACTTTTACCTGGAAAGTCACGGAGCCGTCGTCCCCGGGCGTGAGATTCGCAAAGCCGGGAGTATTGGCGCTGTTGAAAGTAATGGTGTTATTTAGGCTTGAGAAAAAACCGTCGGTTTTGAGAGTCGTAAAGTCATACATCGTGCCATCAAGCCGGACTTTAAGCACAAGGGAAGAAAGTGGAATAGACGAATCATTTTTGTAGTGAACGGCAAAATCAAGTAGGTCGTTGGTGTTGGCAAAAATCGAAGTTTGGCCATTGACCGTAATATCAACTTGAAGGGGTGCGGGTGTCAGACTCACTTGCGAATTAAGCTCTGTAAATTTGATGAATTGCGAATTCACCATTACCCCCGCGAAAGCCGTAAAATTAGCAACCTGGCCGGAATCGCGAAGTATTCCCTGCAGTTTAATATCCCCTTCTTCGCCGGGATTCAAATCTCCCAAGTCCCAGGTGTTATTACTAGACCCGGTCGGAATGGGATCGGCAGCCACGAAACTGAACTGATTTGGATAAGTCATCGCGACGCGGGCATTGCGAAAAACTTTATCCGAGATGTTTTTATAACGTATCTCATACATACCTTTATCGCCGAACAGAACAGATTCAGGCCCCCTGAAATCCACCGACATAGCCGAGCCGTTTATCGCAATATCAATTGAGGCATTGTTTTCAAATTTTGAAGAAGTGTTTTGCGGCTTGTATAAAAGAGTTGCTCCTATTTTTTGGATGCTTTTATCGAACCCGATAAGAGAAACCATAACATCGCGTTTACTGCCTCCCCCGATACCAATGTCTCCGAGTTCAATGTTCTCAAGAATCGTGTCCGTGCCGATAATTTTGGGGTTAGAGTTGATATCGCCCGCCACGGCATCTTTCGGATAGCGTATAGTCAAGACAGCGCTCTGAAGAATTTGATTGGTATTGTTCCAGAAAGAAATAGTGAAGACAGAGGGGCTGCCGGACTGTACCTGGGTTGGTCCGGTGATACTGAAATCAACCTGGGATTTTTTGAACGCCGTGAGCCAAAAGTAAAAATATACGGCGCCTGAAATTAAAAGAATGCCGAAAGTAACGCTCGCAATTATTAAAATTTTTCTTTGAATCGGCGTAAAAAAGCGTATGGCTTGTGTCATTGATGGCTGTGATAATTCAGGCGGAACCTGAGGCGAAGATATTTGTACCATTATATAGATAATAACATAATCCCAAATCCGAAGCACTAATTTCGAATTTTCAAAAAAAATCGCCTAAATAATGCCAGGCGGCTTCAAAATTATCCCCATAACCCAGAAACTCAAGGAATTCCCCTCTGAATTTTTCAAAAAATGCCACACTTTCTCCCACCGAGACATCATTCACCGACACGAAGATCCGACAGATAAAATCCCAGATTTCAGCGTCTTTTTGGGGCTGGGGAACCATTTTGTCAATAAAATCCGCGATTTTGGCGGCCAAGGCGATCTGGGCAGGCAAACCATTCCCGAAAAGACGGCCGCTTGATAGGGCGGTGGTGATAGTAACCCGGCCGTTTCTTTTAGTAACCAACTCCAGCCAAGCCAAATTAAACGGTTCCAAGTGGCCGGTGAGCTTGGCGGTAATTTTCCTTACTCCTTGGGCAGAGACGCGAAGTTTCCCAAAATCTTTTGAGTATATAATGTAAGAACGATCGGCTTCGCCGACATTTTCTCTTTTTAAAATAATCGCTTCGGTTTGGTAAGTAGCCATAATTGTAGAATACCCCGGTATCAATGTTTTGGTATTCAGCTGGCAAAATTGATGCGGGGTTATTTTCGGATTACCAATTGAGGTCATCTCCAAACCCCATATTCGGCTATAATTTCCGTATATGGCCTGCGGCTTTGTGAAAATTTTTCAACAAAAGTGATAGCTTTGCCTCAAAATTTTCGCTTCGCCTCGGCTCACATACGGAAATTCTATCTCGAAAGAGGGTTTGGAGATGACCTCAATCAAAGATTTGGACCAAAAATAAAAATCCCACTTAATTATATAGTGGGAAAAATTTAAATTCCAACGTCGGTCGTAAAATTCTCAACGACCTTATCAGCAAGACCAAATGATACGGTTTCAATAGCGTTCATCCAATGATCTTTTCGATTAATGACTTGTTCAATTTCTTCAGGCGTTTTACCGGTATGTCGGGAGAGAATTCCTATATACTTATCTTTAGTTTTCTTCAGCTCTTTGGCTTGTTTTTCCAGATCGTCATCGTCGCCTTGGGCGCCACCGCGAGGCAAATGGATCATTGTTCTTGAGCTCGCAAAGATAAACCTTTTCCCGGGCGTACCTCCTGCTAAGACTGAAGCAGCGGCCGAGGAAATAACTCCCATAGCAATAGTATAAATAGGAGAACTGGCGGTTTGTATAATATCATAAAGATTCAGATATTGAGATACTAAGCCGCCCGGTGAATCGATAATTATTCCGATACGCTTGATTTCCAGATGATCAAGATGAAGGATTTGATCGATGACGGCGCGGGGCGAGGTTGCCCAGAGACCCGGCAGCGTTGGATCGTTGCCGGCATAAACAGCGCCGTAACTCGGATCCAACTGACCCTCCAAATAAAGAAGCCGCCTTTTTTCAAAAAACAATTGCCTCAGAAGTCTTAGGTTTTGCTGCCTGTAATCCTTTTCGTGGACCATCATCGGCATCACCTCCGGTATGCTTGACAAAGGACTATATATAATAGGATAGAATTATTACCTTATCTTAGCAAGCCCCACCCAAAGTTCCTGGTTTTCTAGCTGGATGTGGCGATCAATCAATAATCCTTCCTTGATCTGATTTATTAACTCAAGTTTCCCCGCACCAACTTCTTTTTTGAGCATTTCACTCGAGCGGCTAATCAAATCTTTGAGGTCTTGAAAATCAATCTTGAAGTAAACCGCAATTTTGTCCTGCGGGACAAGGCCCGCGTCTCGCCTCATCTCCTGAATCTGCCGCACCAGTTCGCGCGCCAACCCCTCTTCTTTAAGTTCCGCGGTAATTTTAGTGTCAAGCCAAAAATCTTCTTTCAGATTCTGGTCAAAAGCGATCTCTTTAACATTAACTTCGTCTTTAATCAGTTCTAATAATCCTTTACCTAAAATTTTTAATTTTTCATTTTTAATTTTTAATTTTTGAAGCGATTGCCTTACTTTGACGCCGGCTTCCGATCGAAGCGCCAACCCATTAGTAGAAATTTCCCTGACTAAATTCATTTGTTCTTCTAATTTCAAATCAATAAATTTTTTGCTTGATTTCGGCCAATCGCAAAGATGGACCGATTCCAGCATTGTTTTTGATTTCAAAAATAAATAGATTTCTTCTGATAAAAACGGAAGAAACGGAGAAATAATTTTTGACAAATCGAGTAATACAGAATAAAGCGTTTCAGTCGCCTCTTCTTTTTCACGCTCTGATTTCGGTCTTTGGAATCGCGCTCGCGAACGGCGGATGTACCATAAAGAGAGATCTTCAATGAAAAACCCTTCAATCGCTCGGCTGGCAGAAGCCGGGTTATATTTATCCAAACTTTTAGTAACTTTTTCTATCAAATTATTCAGGCGCGACAAAATCCATCGGTCTAATAAGTTTTGACTTTTGACTTTTGACTTTTGACTTTTGGCCACATATGTCTTAAAAAAATTTAGACTATTCCAAAGATTCATAAGTTTTCTTTCGAATTCTTTCGCGGTTCCGTAGCCGAATTTCAAATTATCCGCCGGATTTTGCTTAGCATACATCCAGCGCATGGCGTCAACGCCAATTTTTTCCGCCGCTTCGTCAAACCAGATAGCGTTTCCCTTTGATTTATGCATTTCTTCTCCCTTTTCATCACGAACCGAAGCATAACCGAAAACCGTTTTCATCGGCGGAACTTTTTCTAAAACCGTGCTCATTACAATTAAAGAATAAAACCAATTTTTAAATTGGCCGGGAAAGGATTCGCAAACCAATTCGGCGGGAAACCATTGGCGCCAGAATTTTTTGCCTGGCATGTTACTGCCATCGGGCAATTTTACGCGCTCTTCAAAATATCCCATTGTTGAGTAAGGCACTATTCCGGCGTCCAACCAAGGATTGCCGACATCTAAAATGCGCGAAGTTTTTTTGCCGCACTTGGAACATCTGATTTCAATTTCATCAACGTAAGGCCGATGTAGGTCCAAATCGCCTGCTTCACTGTAAGGCCAATTATGTCCCGGCATTTCAAAAGTGCTGCCCGTGGTGCCGTCAAGACAGAACCTGCCATGCAATTCTGAACTCTTGTCGTTGTCATAGCCCTGATAAGCGCTCGCCGCCGCCCAGATAGGATTGCCGTGGCTGACGATTAAAATCTTTTTGCCCTGATATTTCTTATCCAGAAACTTCATAAAGTCCATCATTCTTTTTTGGACTTCTTTCAGATTTTCGCCGTCAATCGGTTTAGAAAAATATAAATTCTCTTTTTTGTGATCATAAAACGCGTACCATTCTTTAACCGAACGGCCGTTGAACACGCCGAAGTCATGTTCTCGCAGACGTTTATCGAAAACTATTTTTTTGCCGAGTGCCCCGCTTGCTATCTGGGCGGTCTGACTGGCGCGCAGCAAATCGGAAGAAAAAATCAAATCGATTTTCTGTTTTTTCAGCCAGGGAATCAGCCTCTCTATTTCTTTAACGCCCTGTAAAGTCAGCGGATACTTTTTCAATTCTGGCCAAGAAGAAATTATCTCAACGTGATTACTTTCAGCTTCGCCGTGGCGCAAGAAAATATAGCTGTTGGGTTTTTGCGGCGATAGTTTATCAAGCTCGGCAAGCGACCCGATAACTTCAAAGTTTCCGCATTGGCACTCAAAAATCGGCAGAGCTAATCCCCAATATCTTTTTTTGGAAATCAGCCAATCAGACATATTTTTTAGCCAATCAATTTCCCTTTCTAGTCCAAAAGAGGGAATCCATTTTATTTTTTTAGCCACTTCTACCAACGGTTTTCTTAATTTGTCCATCGATATGTACCATTCATCGGCGATTTTCCACACCAGTTCGGTTTTGCACCTCCAACATATAGGATAGCGGTGCGTATATTTTGGAGCGCCAAAAAGAGACCCGGCGGTTTTTAAATAATCAATGATTATCTCCGGATGTTCTTTCGCGTTTTTGCCGCTGAACTGTCCCAAATCTTTAAGGTAGACGGCAGCGTCGTCAATTAAGTTGATTGCCGGGATTTTGAGTTTCTTGCCTAGTCTATAATCTTCAACGCCTTGGCCGGGCGCTATATGAATCAGTCCCGTCCCTTCCGTCTCGCTAACCGGCAAAATGCGAGAATCTGTGGCAACAACTTTATGGACGAAACCGGACAAAGTTTTTTTGACAGCCGGCAAATTGTCAAAAGGCGATTTATAAGTTAAACCGACTAATTCTTTTCCTTTGAAAGTTCTGATGATTTTAAGGTTTAATTTTTCCGCCGCTGTCTTTATAAGATAATAGATATTACCCCCAACTCTCCCAACCGCTTCGACATAAATTTTTTCAAGGTCAATTGCCACCGCCGCGTTTCCGGGAAGAGTCCATGGGGTTGTCGTCCAAACTAAAAGATGGGCATTTTTTTTGCCCTCTATCGGATATTCTATGTAAACCGAATCGTGAGCAACTTCTTTATAATCTTCGGATGATATCTCATGCTGGGATATGGCCGTGCCGCATCTATAGCACCAAGGAACAACGTCAACTCCTTTATAAAGCAATCCTTTTTCAAAGCATTTTTTCAAAAAGTGCCAGATGGCGACATTATTTCCGTTTGACATTGTGTAATAACTGTTTTCCCAGTCCATCCATTGGCCCAGCCTGATTGATTGTTGAGTCTGAATCGTGGAATATTTTATCACGCGCTCTTTGCATTTTTCCACGAATTTAGCGATACCGTATTTTTCAATGTCTTTTTTTGATTTAAAACCCAATTCTTTTTCAACTTCAACCTCCACCCAGAGTCCCTGGGCGTCAAATCCGTTTTGAAACCTCTCATCAAAGCCCCTCATTGCTTTGTATCTTTGGAATAAATCTTTGTATGTTCTTCCCCACGCGTGGTGAACGCCCATGGGGTTATTGGCGGTTATCGGCCCATCCAAAAAAGACCAATTTTTCCGGCCTTTGATTTTTTTTCTTAATTTCTCAAAAATTTGCTCCCGTTGCCAAAAGTTAAGAATTTTCTCTTCAGTTTTCGGACTAAAAAGTTCCATGATTATGGTTCATATAATAGCCGAGAATTGGATTAAATTCAAATGAAATACCTCGAGCTTACGCTCGGGGTATTTATGCGGAATAAAAATGGAAACGCCTGCACGGTTTACCGTGCAGGCGTTGAATTGCTCAAAAGTCTCATATGTATCTGAACTTGTGCACCCTATTTTTGCGCATTGTTATTTTTTCCTAAAATTTATAAGTATCTTCCCGGCGGCGTTCAATGGCAATGATATTAATCTTCTCTTTATCCTTAGCAAAAAATAATTCTAATTTTGCCTTTCCGAATTCGAAATATGTTTTGGTATCCTTTTAATTTTTTGATATTCAAGCCGCTCCAATTTAAAGAAACTATTTTCTCGATCAAAAACTCTAAAACACCTCTCTCTTCCCTGTTAAATTTAGAGAGAAGTTTTTTAAGGCTAGGCATTCAATTTTTGTAGCTCTTTTAGGATTCTTCTGGCATCCACGCCATTTTTATTTATTTTTGTAAAATCAATAACGCGCTCCCAAAGCTCTTCTTCCTCGGGTGAAGAAATTCTAAGCACCGGTTTTGAGCGGCGCACCACGATAAAAGATTTTCCTTTCTTTACCTGAGTAATGTAATTTTCTATATTTTGCCTCAATTCTTTTAGCCCAACGATGGTGTTTTTCATATATTGATAGTTTATCTTTAGGTTAACTTGCTGTCAACCCCTACATTCTTTCCGGCGCCTTAATTCCCATCAAGTTAAGCGAATAGGCTAAAACCATCTTGGCTGCCGCGACCAGAGCCAGCCGCGCCGCCTTTTTTTGCGCGGGGGCTCTCAAAACGGGAATGTCGCGATAAAAAGCGCTGACTTGGCGCGCCAGTTCCAAGGCGTACCGGCTTAAACGATGGACTTCGTAACTTCCGGCTATGCCGGCCAAGAGTTCGGGATACTCGACCAGCTTTCTCATTAAATCTAATTCAGCCTTTTCGGTAAATTTTAAATTTTGACTTATAATTTTGACTTTTGACTTTTGACTTTTGACTTTTCTCAAGATTGAACTCAATCTTGCGTGCGCGTATTGAACGTAATAAACCGGATTTTTTTCAGAACGTTCTTTCGCGAGATCAATATTAAAATCAAGCTGAGTGTTGGGCGATAGCGACAAAAAGAAGTAGCGCGCCGCGTCCGCTCCTACCTCGTCAACCAGCTCTTCGATAGTCACAAACGCGCCGGTGCGCTTTGAGATTTTGAATTCCTTGCCTCCCTTGGTCAGGCGGATAAGCTGGGTGGCAATGATATCAAGCCGTTCTTTATCTATACCCAAAGCAGTGAGAGCTCCGACAAGCCGCGGGGCATAGCCGTGATGATCGGCTCCCCAGATATCGACAACCTTATCGAATCCCCGGACGTTGAATTTGTTCCAGTGATACAAAATGTCCGAAAGAAAATAGGTTTCGTTGCCGTTTTTCTTTATGAGTACTCTGTCCTCCGTATCTCCTAGCTTGGAAGTTTTCATCCACGTGGCGCCGTCCTTTTCATAAACCAAGTCCTTTTCTCGCAATAGATTCCAGACTGTTTCATAAACCCCGTTAGAAGTAAGTCGCGCCGAGCGACTGCCAATACCTTTTGGTATCGGACTTCTAACGGGGTAAACCCCGTTAGAAGTAGCCCGCCCCATAGGCCCTCTGGGCGCGCCAGCCCCGTTAGAGACCGCGAGGGTTCGCAGCGCGTCCCCGTCTCTAACGGGGCCAGCGCGGGCGCGACTTATAACGGGGTAAAGAGATTTTTCCGAAAACCATTTGTTAAATTTTATTTTTAATTTTTTCTCGACTACCGGCTTAATATAGCTTTTCAAAACAATTTCAACCGCTTTCCGGCCCGCCTCTTCCGCGCTTAGGTTTTTGCCGATTTTTTTGGCAAGGTCTTTTACGTAATCTCCCTTATAGATATTTTCTTGATCTTCAACTTTGAATCCCTGGGCAAGTTTTATTGACCGGCCCAACACCAGAACCTGCTCTCCCCTGTCGTTTATATAGTACTCGCGCTCGGTCTTAAAACCCTGCGACGCGAAAATATTCGCCAGAACGTCGCCTAAAAATCCGCCGCGGCCGTTGCCCAAAGTCATCGGGCCGGTGGGGTTGGCGGAAATAAATTCAACCTGGATTTTTTTGCCGTTGCCGTTTTTTGAAAACCCGTATTTGTTTTTGGTTTTTAGAATCTTCTTGACTTGATCGGCCAGGCACTCCGGGGAAAGAAAAAAATTGATAAAACCGCCCACTGCTTTGATATCCGAAAAATCGGAGGCCTTTTGTTCTTTTAATTTTTTGGCGAGCTCGACAGCAATATCCTGAGACGACCTTTTAAGCGTTTTTGCGAGCTGGAAAGCGATATTGCTTGAATAGTCTCCGTGCTCTTTGTTTTCTGGCGTCTCAATCAAAATACCGCCTTTAAATTCAGGTGCCATCTTTCGGACAATATCGGCCAAGTAGGTTTTAATCAGCTCTTTCATCTTGCCTTAACTTTAATCTAAATTCGATAAAAAATAAACCCCCGTGTCAAAATCTCAATAACAAAATAATTTAACTCAAAGTGCAAAACTCAAAGCGCAAAACTTAAAGCTGAGACTCAATAGTTTTAAGTTTTAAGATACAATTTTGAGTTTTGAACTTTGAGCTTTAAACTTGATTTGGGATTTGAGCTTTGATATTAAAAATTATATATTAAACATATGGCCGTATTTTCAGAAAACAGAAAAGCCTATCACGACTATGAAATCCTCGAGACCTTCGAGGCCGGTTTAGTTTTGACCGGGCCGGAAGTGAAATCAACCAAAGGTGGCCGGATGAGCATAGCCGGGTCCTACGTTACTTTCCACAATGGTGAGGCCTATTTGATCGGCGCCTCAATCTCCCCCTACCAGCCAAAAAACCAGCCGGCCGACTACGACCCGGCGCGCTCAAGAAAACTCCTGCTTCATAAAGAAGAAATCGCTTCATTGCTCGGAAAAATACAGCAAAAGGGCTTGACGTTGGTGCCAATCAAGGTGTATAATAAGGGCAGAAGAATCAAGCTTGAATTTGCCTTGGCAAGAGGCAAGAAACAATATGACCGCCGCGCCGATATCGCCAAAAAAGAAGCAAAGAGAAAGATAGGCCGGGCTTTGAGAAAAGAAATTTAAAGTCAGAAACTCCCGCCTTGAAAACAATTAATTGTTTTCAAGGCGGGAGGGATGGGCTTCGATAGAATTTAAAACTAAATATGCAGATAAAGGACATCTCGTAACCTTTAAAAGTCATTATCTCAAAAGAGACAAAGACAATCCCCGAGATGCAGCAAATAACTGCCAAAACAAATTTAACCCCTGCTTTAGCTTTCGCTTAAGCAGCATCGGCTGTCTGACGCCCAATAGGACAACCCCGGTGTCAACCATTGGGCTTTGGCTTGATAAATTCTTCGCTTCAGGCCGAAATTAAGAAGAATCGGAGCATTTCTGTTTTGTCTGTCTTAAGGAAATTCTCCTAAAACCTAAAACAGGCCAAATCTGTAGAAATATTTAGCAAATAAATTCTAGATGCGAGTTCAACTCTCGCCACTTCCACAAATTTTGTTCAAAAAATCGGTCATTTAATAGAACCGATTTTTTATTCAGCTCAAAATCATTGCATTGACTTTTTGGCTTATATCTGTTAACTTTTCTAAGTTAATCATTTATAAAAAATCTTATTAAAAAGCGAGTAAATCACCAAATAACCGCTTCGGAACTGCGCGTAATTGACGAAGACGGCGCTCAAATCGGCGTGCTTTCTCTTTCGGAAGCTCTGAAAGCCGCCCAGGAACGGGGGTTTGATCTGATAGAAATCGTGCCAAACGCCAAGCCGCCAGTAGCCAAAATAATGGATTATGGCAAGTACCTTTACCGTGAGGCAAAAGAGGAGCGGAAACAAAAAGCCAAGCAGAAGAAAGATGAGATGAAGACCATCCGTCTTACGGCGAAAATCGGACCGCACGACATGCGGTTCAAGGCTGACCAGGCGAGCGAGTTTATAAAGGAAGGAATGAAAGTCCGGATTGAACTGGTGTTGAGAGGCCGGGAAAAATACCAGAAAACGATACATGACTTAAGCCGCAAAAAGATTGAAGATTTCATAAAACTTATCTCAGTACCCACCAAAGTCATGCAGGAACTGAAAAAAGAGCCCAGGGGTTTTTCGATAAATATAATGAAAGGCTAAAGTCCTACGAATTACTAATATTCACGAATTACGAATATTCGTAATTCGAAAGAATTCGTAATTGGTAGGAAAATTATGAAGCTGAAAACCAACAAATCAATAAGTGAAAGAATAAAAATTACCGGCAGCGGTAAATTTTTGCATCGCCCGGTTAATCAGTCGCATTTCAATGCCAAGGATTCCGGTAAAACGGGCCGGGCCAAACACGGCAACAGATCGGTTGAAAAAGCTGATGTTAAATCATTTAAACAATACCTACCGTACAATTAGCTTCGCTAATTGAATTTCCAATTTCCAATTTCTAATTTCTAAACAAATCCTAATTTTTAAATTCTAAAATTATAAACCTGTGCCTAGAGTTAAACGAGGAAAAATCGCCTTAAAAAGACGAGAAAAAATTCTAAAATACGCCAAGGGTTTCCGATGGAGCCGTAAATCAAAAGAGCGGGCTGCAAAAGAAGCTTTGGTGCACGCCTGGACTCACGCTTACCGCGATAGGCGTCTGAAAAAACGGACGCGCCGGGCTTTGTGGCAGATTCAGATTAACGCCGCCGTTCGCCAGGAAGGTTTGAATTACAGCAAATTCATAGGCGGCCTCAAAAAATCGAAAATAGAACTTGACAGGAAAGTTATGTCCGACTTGGCAAGAAACCACCCGGCAGTTTTCAAAAAAATCGTTGAAAAAGTGAAATAACAACTTTGCCAATAAAAAATGCCGCTTTGAATAGCGGTGTTTTTTGTTAAAACGATTGATTCCAGTTAACGTAATTATACTTAATGGTCACGTTTTCACCTTCAATATAGGCGTTCTTGGGTTTCTTGGGTTTCTTGTGCCGGAGGGCATCGCAAAAGTTGCATTTCCAATGCATAATCAAGTTAGCGTAATACCAGATATGCGGCGGGCATTGATAGCTCGCTTCGTAAACCCCTCTATGGCCGGCAAGCTCTGTAAGCGTGACGATGATTTCCTTTTTATCCGCCGGTTTGCCCACTGGATTGCCTCCAAACACCAAAGAACTGAATGTGCCCAGTTTACAAAAATTTCCTAAAAATTACAAGCCAAGGTCCGATTCTCTGGCAAGTAAGGTGTCAAATTTATGATATAGCATAAATTTGACACCTTACTTGAATACTGATTTTTCTTTCCGAAGCAATCTCAATTTTTGACTCATGCCGCGATTATAGCCGCCAAGCCTGCCGTCGGAACAGATAACCCTGTGGCAAGGAATTGCCGGATCGTAATTTTTGTTTAAAATATTGCCCACTGCCCGCCAGGCGCGGGGCTTGCCGGCTTTTGCCGCCACTTCCTTATAGGTCATTACTTCGCCCTCAGGAATTTTTTTGACGGCTTCGCGGACTTTTTGAGAGAAATTTATTCGCTGCATCTAAAACCTCCTTTGAATTTTCAAAAGTTATCAATTCGCGCGCCTCTTTGTACGGCAGCCATTTGTATCCTGTGTGTTCATAAGATAACTTAATTTTAGCGGTATGGCTTTGCGCCAGATAAAAAGTGGCGAATTTCATTATAACCTCCGACCTCGGAGCGGCCACCAGTTCCGCCGAAACCAGTCTCGCGTGATTATCCCCGATGGCTTGGGCGCCGCGTTCCCCCATCTTTCCACGGAAAAAGTAACGAATAGTGTGCTTAAAACCGGGAATGATTTTTAAATCTGAAAGTCCGGTCTCTTCTTTCGCCTCACGCAAAAAAGTTTCCTCCGGCCTCTCGCCTTTTTCTATGTGACCTTTGACGTAGTCCCAATGGCCCAATTCATAATGGAGCAAGAGATAGTAAATTTTTTTATCACCGCTTTTAGCGGGACCCCGCCGCAAGCGGTGGCCGACGCGCCTGAAAATGACTGCGCCGGCTGATCGTTCTATTGGCATGAAAATAAAACTGATCGGCTACTTAAGAAGTTTCAACATATCCCGCCACGGCCGGGTATTTATAATGTCGTTCTTGGTCGCCCACCCCCGTCGCGCCTGTGCTATGCCGAACTCCAAATAATGAAGATGGGTTATGGCGTGAGCATCGGTATCAATGGAAAGTTTAACTTGCGCCTGGATCGCCTTCCTAATGTATTCATCTTTCAAATCAAGCCGGTCCGGATAAGCGTCAATCTCAAGCACGGTCCCCGTTTCTTTGGCCGCCTTGATAATTTCGTCCATATCCAGATCATAGGCCTCGCGCCGCTGGATAACGCGACCCGTGGGATGAAATAAAATATCTGCATTTTTATTCTGCATCGCTTTGACGATTCTTCTTGTCTGTTCTGCCCGCGATAGGTTGAAATGAGAATGGACCGCCACCCCGACCACATCCAGCTTCGCCAGAACTTCGTCTTTGATATCAAGCGAGCCGTCTTTCATTATATTGACCTCGGCTCCTTTTAGTATCATAAATTTTGAATTTTGAATTTTGAATTTTGAATTTAACTTATCTATCTCGGCCATTTGCTTCAGCAATTTCTTTTCATCTGATCCGCCTGTCATCGCCAAACTCTTGGTATGGTCGGTGATGGCAATATACTCCCACCCCAGCTTTTGAGCTTCACTCGCCATCGCTTCAATGGAGTTCACGCCATCGGTCCAGTCGGTCTGGACCTGCAAATCCCCTCTTACGTCGCCATAACCGATGAGTTTGGGCAATTTATTTTTAAGAGCCGCCTGAATTTCTCCGGAGTCATTCCTGATTTCCGGCGGCGGCGTTTGCATGCCCAACATCTTATAAATCTCATCTTCGGTGCGTCCGGCAACCAATTTTTTGCCGCGCCACAGGCCGTATTCATTGAGTTTATATCCTTTTTTTTCTGCCAAAACTCTTAGAGTGATATTGTGGCGCTTGTCGCCGGTGAAATACTGCAGGGCGGCGCCAAAACCTTTGTCCGGCACGACGCGCAAATCGGCGTCCATGCCGTTTTTAAGGCGCGCCATGGTTTTGGTAGGCCCGGTTGAATAGACATGGCCGACCTCGGGCATATTTACAAAAAATTCCATCACAGTTTTTGGTTTTGACGAAGTAACCAGAATATCCAAGTCCCCGATCGTTTCCTGCCACCTTCTGGCTGAACCGGCCACCGCGATATGGTCGACTTCCCTAAGGTTTTTGAGGCGATTTTCGATTGTTCTTATCTGCGGCAAAATGAAACCCAGAATAAAACGCCCGCCCGATTTTTTCATAAATTCTATCCCCCGCAAAATCTTTTCTTCGCTTTTTTTTCCGAATCCTTCAAGTTTGGCGATTTTCCCAGCGCGCGCCGATTTCTCCAGAGTTTTCAGGTCCTTGATGCCGAGCTCCTTATAAAGTTTCATGACCATCTTCGGCCCAACGCCCTCTATGGCGGTCAACTCTCCAATTTTCACAGGCAACTTATTTTTAAGCTGTTCGTAATATTTTAAACGGCCGGTTTTGACTAGTTCTTCGATTTTTTCACCGATTGATTCCCCTACTCCCGGAATGTCTTCAACCGCTTTTAAGCCGCCCTTTTTGTAAATCTCGGATACGTCTTCTTCCAGTCCCTCAACAGAATGCCCCGCCTTTTCGTAAGCGCGGGGTTTGAATTGAACTCCCTGCATTTCCAGATACTCGCCGATGGCGTAAAGAATGCCGGCTATTTCTTGATTACTAACTTTTGCCATATTTGTCTATAAAATTTATGAAATAAATTTTTAGCTACAAATCTGAGCACCACCTCACTCAAAAACGAGATTGTGTTGTACAAGAGTAAAGTTTTACCGTTTGGGTTGTGAAGAGTTTTCGGATATAATCTCGTTCTGGGTGAGGGGGTAGGGTTTTGTTTCCATAAATCATTCGCCTCACGGCTCTGATTTCTGGTCAAAGCCCTTATGATCAAGTTTAAGCACAGTGCTGTAAAGAGAAATCTGAATTATCAACCCAATGAGCGAAAGGATACCAACGACCAAAAATAAGCTATTAAAACCTAAGCGCTCGGCTAAAACACCGCCCGCGGCGGCAGCGCCCGCAGACGCGAGCGCCACACTGACATTTTCAAAAGTCCATTCGGTGCTTTCTTTTTCTTTATCAATGTGGCGAGTGAAAATCGCATACCAGCCCGGGTTGGCCAAGGCGCCTCCTAGACCATAGATGGCCTGCGCCGCGTAAAGCTGCCAGACCTGATCCACGAAAATATAGGCAAAAGGTACGATGCTTATAAGCGTGTAGCCGGCAACCATGAAAAGAAAGTCGTCTTTTTCGCCTTTATGCTTATCAATGTAGCGCGCAACCGGCATCTGAAAGACCGCCCTGACGACAAGGTTAATGGTAGCGGCAAAGCCGGCTGTGGCAATAGTAGCACCCTTAACCTGACCCGTAATAAAAATAGCGAAAATAGGACTTATGAGACCAAATGCGGAAAAAAACATTATGTCGCCCAGGACCAAAGTCCGGATGACCCTATTGATAAAAGCCGTAAACATGCATTTATTTTAAAATAAATTGCGCCGGTAAGCAAAGATTGACCCCGTTAGAAGTCCGACAAGTCGGCAGACGCCGTCGGCGTCTTACTTCTAACGGGGTTGACAGAGTTGTAAAAAGGGTATATAAGTATAATTACAAGTGACACCAACCCGCATCTTAAAAAGAAGGGGTAAAACATGGGAAAGATCGGAAACGCTTGCGCCGTCATTACTTCGCACAACGCCGAGCAATTATTAGATCAACTGGGCCAAGCGGGACTGATTAATCCGGATATTTATTTGAAACAGTGTCAGAAATGTGGAACGGAGATCATCACCAATACCCTAGACTTTGATCGTTGTCCTGATCCAGAATGTGCTTCTTATCTTTTCGTTTCTCGCGTTATTTCTTATACGGAATGGAATCGACGACAGCAACTTGCGCATAGTCTTTCGTACCTTGATGGACAGCTCCCCTCGCCCTAACGGCTGTCTGTAAACGCCAAACGGCAAAAAACTAATGATTTCTTGCCGTTTTTTATTTTTTCTTCCAACTTGCCTTTTTCTAAAGATAAGCAATCCTAGTCCAATAAAAGATAAGAAGGGTAGGATAAAAAAGGTTTGACAGTTTTCATCGATGCTTTTCCAAAAGCAATACTCTCTTTTCCAAAGCCGCGAATTCATCAATATCAATCTTTTTCTTTACAGAATTTTTAATCAGTTCGATATCCGTCTTAATTATTTCTATATCAATTCTAGTTGTTTTGACATCGCTTTTAACAATTTCTAAATCTTCTTTAGTTGTTTTGACATCGCTTTTAACAATTTCTAAATCAATCTTGGTTGTCTTAACATCGTTTTTAACAATTTCTAAATCTTCTTTAGTTGTTTTGACATCGCTTTTAACAATTTCTAAATCAATCTTGGTTGTCTTAACATCGTTTTTAACAATTTCTAAATCTTCTTTAACGATTTCTAAACCAACCGTCAGATTGCCGATCATTTCAGTATGGCTATTCAAGATTTTAGTGTGATTATCTAAAGTTCCCTTAATATCTCCGTATTGTTCAGCTATCAACTTAACGCCATCGTTAACACTCTCAATCATACTTCCTAAATGACGAATTTCTGGATCAGCGTTTTTTATTTTTTTTATCTTTATCATTACTTTAAATCTTAATCTCAATATTTAGCGAAGTCAACATTTCATTTTGGCGTGCTTTATTCTTGGCTCAATTGCCTTTTTCTAGAGTGTGTCCCTGGCAGGATTTGAACCTGCGGCCTCTTCCTTCGGAGGGAAGCGCTCTATCCACTGAGCTACAGGGACTCAAAAAGAGGCTACCGCCTCTTTTTATCATATATCATTTATTATTCACTTTTCCAAATTATCCTAACCGGATCTTCGCGCTCCGAAAATTTAATTTCCAATTTGCCCCTCATCTTATCCTTAAAACTGTCCCGGATCTTTTTGGCAATACTTACGGCCAGTTGATTTTCAGTGGTCAAAATCTCAATCGTGTCTTTCTCGTCTCTGATGCTTATTACCCTGTCCATAGGATCGCGTCTAAAAGCGTGCTCGCCCATATTCTCGATAAGACTGAATAGTTCGCCACGCAGAATTTCCGGCACATTTTCCAATACAATCTGCCCCTCAAACTGTTTTGCCTTGATCATTTTATCGGCCGGGCAAACGGTGAAATTCACGTTTTTATTTTCCGTAAAATGCTTATCGCCCTCCATGGAGTGATGCCATGACTTATTATAGTAAACGGAAGAGCAAGCCGGACAGATGATATATTCGGCTTTGCCTTTTTTAAACTCCGAGGCGTGTTCTCTCTTTTTAGGCAATTCTTTAGTTTTTTTCGATGGAGTGTGAGTGAATTTAGCCATAGGGATTGTTTAAAAATTAAAAATTGATTGAAAATTAAAAATTGAAAATTGAAAATTTATTTACTGATAATATACCATATTTCCAGAATCGCTCCCAAAATCGCCAGAGAGCCGAGCGCGTAATAACCCCAAGGAGAAAGATTGATTTCATAAGCAGGAGTGATTTCAGATTTTTTAGCCCGTTTATGAATAAGTAAAACGTCAACGACTCTGAAACCAAAGATGACCGCGCCGACTAATCCGACAACATAAAGAAAATCCCTAGCGCCAAGCAAAAATACGGTAAGCGGGATAACACCCGTTAGCGCCCAAGCAAGCCCTGTGCGAATTTTCAAATCATATATAAAAGTTTCCTTCAAAAATACGCCTTGGCTCAAAGCGGCGCCCGATACAGTAAGAAGACCTAAAAAAGATCCGACAATCAAAAGAAATTGCGAGTTGGTTGCCAAAGCCAAGCCAGATATAGCGTCGCGCGAGGTCAATGAACCGGAAACGCCAACTACGGTAAAAGTGAAAATCAGATATACCGCCACGGGAATAAGCGTTCCCAAAACAATCGCTTTCCTAAGTTTGTTTTTCTGATCGCCAAGTATTTCTTCCATCTCGGGGATTACGCTATAGCCGGCTATCGCGAATAAAATCACGCCGTAGGGTAAAAATGAATTGCTTAAATCTAAATTTTTAAGATTGTTTAAATCAATATAGCCAAGACTGAATAACGGTAAAATTACGATTATAAAAAACGCAAAAGCTCCGATATAAAATTCAAATCGGCCGAAGGTTTTTGGACGCGCTAAAATCGCCAAAAACCAGACAGCGAAAAAAGCCAGAGAGCTGAAAAATTTATCCGTTCCGAAAATCGCCGCCAGGAACTCTCCGCCCAGTATCACATAGACGAGAACCGCGCCGGAAGCGCCGAAGATAACGGCGAGGGCGGAAAAAAATTTCCAGACAGATCCTAAATATTCTTCATCGTAACCAACGAGCCGCTTTTTGCCGCGAGTGCGCAAAGCTATTTCGCCAAAGATCTGCTGAACCAAAATAATAACCGACGTTAAAACGAGCAACTCCGCGAGACCTACGAGAAATCCCGCCTTAAAGAAAACGAATGGCAAACCAAAAATGCCGGCGCCGATAGTGGTGCCGACAAGAGCGAAGACTGCGTACCAAAATTTAAGGTCTTTAGGGTTCATAGTATTTATTCGATGATGAATTATCTTTCCGTTTTGACTTTATCCACGATTCCACGATTATAAGCGCGGTAAAAATAAAGAGAACTAACAAAGAAGTAAAAATCGCCGACCAGTAAAACTTAAAACCCACGGCTGTGCCTACCGCGGCCGAAGTCCAAAGGCCGGCCGCCGTTGTCAGCCCCTGCACTTTTTGTTCCCGAAAAATTATCAGGCCGGCTCCCAAAAAACCGACGCCGACGACAATTTGAGCCGCGATTCTTCCAGGGTCGAAATTGATGGCGTTGGGCACGACTTCAAGGACATTAATAGAAAGAATAGTAAATAAGGCGGCGCCTAAACTTACTATCGAATATGTCCTCATGCCCGCGGCCTTGCCAACATATTCGCGCTCAAGGCCCATAAGACCTCCTAGCAACGCGGCCAAAGCGAGCTGGCCGAAAGCTACCAATTGGTTGTAGTCAAAAAACATAAATTTTTTCAAAATTTTCCTACCAATTACGAATGGATCTCGAATTACGAATTCGTAATTCGGTAAAGTTCGTAATTCGTAGGAATTGTTACTTAGCGTAAACTTCGTCGCCCTCGCGCACCTTGTCTTCAACCTTGATCCCAATCTCATCGCCTTTTTTGGCTTTTTGGATATCTTCGTGCTCAACTTGCATTGAGCCGACGGTCTGTTCTAAATCTGTTTTGCCGCCGCAAATATGAATTTCATCACCGACCGCCACCGGAGCCGAAAGCTTCACAATCGCAACGCCAGCCTTGTCATAGTAATGAGTCACTTTGCCAATTAATTTTTCACGAGATTTTTTTTCCATAATTTTTATTTTCTTGTCCTTCGTAGCTTTATATGAAGAAGGATTGCGACCTTTAATTTTTACTCTTTGCCGTAATTTTCATCCATCGCGCGGCTTTTGTAAGAGTTTTTTATCAAAACCACTTTTTCTTTATTGATTAATTCCAAAACTTTTTCCAGAAGCCGCTTAGGATCGGAGTCAAAAACAACCTTGCCGGGACCGCGATGAGACTTCGCGATTATTTCCCTGATCATATCCGCAGTGCCACCGGTGCCTTCTAAAACGCCTATTGGCTTGCCGTCTTCAAAAGCAACGGTAAATTCATTAAGCGTGCCTATTCGGCCGCAGGCAATAATAATAGCATCCGCCGAACGAGTCAGTAAAAGGTTGCGTCCGGCGTATTCAAAGCCGGTGTAAATTATAAAATCAAAATAATCAGTCGGAAGTTTATAGGTATTAACATGCGCCTTTTCGGTTGCCGCCGGTGAAAGACCAATGGAAATACCCCCTTCTTCTTTTGCCCCCTTGGCCGACCAAAAAGGAATGCCTGTCGTTGCGCCGGTAAGCAAAATACCATTATGCCTGACTATTTCTCTGCCCATTTCTGCCGCCGTCTCTAAAGCGTTTTCACCGCAGTGATTAGTTTCAGCGGCGCCGGCAACGCAGATTTTATACTTCATGTGGCTGTGATGCTCGGCAACGCTTTCTATGTTATGTGGGTTTTTCTTATTATTTTTTAGCATAGTTATATTGTTGGGTGGGGATAATTTAGTAATTATATGATACTAAATGATCTATAAAAAAGCAAAACTCAATAATTATTTTTACTTATTATCACCAGTATAAATCGTGGATTTAATTCTAAGTAAAGCCAAAAAACAACGATACAAGTTGAAAATCCCAAATCTCAAATCCCAAATCCCAAGGACAAAAGACGTAACATTTGATTATGGTCTTGACATAATTTTCTGGAAATAACTTTAAAACGGCCATCTGTGGATAACTTCCCGAAATTTAATTTTAAAAACACCGCCCACAACCTATATACAATTTAATAACTGATTATAAACAACAAGAATCGCGCGTCTCGTCCTGCCCAATTGCATTTCCAAACTACATACCTACTCCAACTAATAGAGAGGCGGCCGGATATATTTTTTAGCACCCCTCGCTCATCATATCTTTTCTCTCTATCTCGCTCCGCCCACCCAGCTTGCCTTCAAGAACCGGATGTTCTCTCGCTCCAGCGGCGAGAGCCATCACTGCTCTCTCGGCTCAAAACTTTGCCTATGGCAAAGGCCAAGCTTTTTCGCCTCCGAGAGCTTCTTTCAGGCAACTGGGTAGACGTCGCTTTAATTAAAAAGCTGCCCTGGCGTACTTTTTTGCAAGCTACTTTTGTGAAGGGCCTTGTGATTCGCCGAAAGCGAAGAGCGAGCAAAAGTGATCCGAGTCGACCGGCGAGGAGAGCCACTAAGCGAGTCTCGGAGGGGCAAGCGTTGTGGTGCTAAAAAGTATGACGGGGCGGCTTAGTTGTAATTCCGAGAGATAAACCAGAAACTCAATAGTTAAATTTACAAAAATGCGAATTTTAGCCATGGTAGCCGTTTTTAAGTCCGTTCGAAAAATAAAAAAACGCTATCTTTATAATGGCATATAATGGTAATCATCAAGATAGCGTAGTTTATTTTTAAAGCCGATATTACATTGTTTTTTTCTGCTGTTTGGCCTGACTGATTATGATCTGGCGTTCAAAAGCATGCATTTTCCTTATCGGCAATATAATAATCTCAAGTTCACTTGGCGTGGGCAATGACTCAACAGCAGGCGTAGTTGAGACAAGACTCGATGCCGCTGCAATAAACTTTGGTTCTGGTAATTTCCCAACCAGCGTGGGGGCTATCTGATGTGAGACCCGCCTATCGATAGGCATAGCCTGTGCTAATACCTCATCAATGTGTTTTTGTAGTTCCCCAAAATCCGGAGTTTTAGATTTTTGCCTGACGGCGACAAACTCCGGACTTTTGACAACGCGTTTGACCGCGACAAGCGGAACACTCAAAGATTGTTTTCTATCCAGAATATTACTGCGAAATTTATTTGAAAATTTTGTCTTTGCTTTTCGGTCATCGGTGTCAGAATAATTTTTAATATACTCATCCATATAAACCGCGGTTGTAGCGTAATAATTACCGAGCCTTACTCCCTCAAGTCTGCCTCGTCTAATCATAAGCCCTAAGTGATCCCGGGTATAACCATAAAGTTGCGCCGCTTCGCGCAAAGATAAATATTGTTTAGAATCGGACCCGCTGATCTCTGTCTGTATCGTCATAAAATGGCTTGTATCCAATAAAAAGTAATATCGTATTTACGATATTATCATGATTACAAGATGTATTATAGCAGAATTCTATAAGACAAATATAGCAGACTGTGGATAAAGTCCGTTATCAAAAACTATTCATCCGCTATTGCGGATTTTAGTTTTTGGATGAAGCCCTTAGGTAAATCGCCTTGGCACGATTATGCTGTTCTAAAGTAATTGAGTAAATGGTTTTTCCATCCGGCGAGTTTAAATAGTACCAATAAGGACTATCTTTCGGATTAAGAACGGACGTTATTGCGGCAAGCCCCGGATTGGAAATCGGACCCTTGGGTAAACCACGATACATGTAAGTATTATATAGAGACTGTATTTTTTTATCTTCCTCGTAGATTTCTCTTCGACCGGTTATATAAATAAGGGTCGCATCAACTTGAAGAGGCATACCGGCTTCAAGACGCTTCCATAAAATACCGGAAACCATTTGGCGATCCGGATCATTTTTTGTTTCTTTTTCGATAAGCGAAGCCATAGTCAAAATCTGGAAGATTGTTCTGTCTTTTGGTCTACTCGCTAGCAAGCTACCGGCTTTAGCATCAAGGGTACTCAGCATTTTCCTGACAATATCGTCTACGCTAGAATCTTTATAAAAATTATAAGTATCGGGAAATAGATAACCCTCCGGACCAGCGTTAAACGGTTTATCTTTAAGAACCGTAAAAGCCGCAAAATCGCGCAATGAGTAATTCTCTAATTCCCCTTTTTGGAGTAAACCGTTTGAAATAAATAAATTTTCTATTTCTTTCAGGTTTAGGCCTTCCGGCAAGGTTATCCTTACTTCATTAGCCCGCCCCTGGAATATCGTGTCGGCAATATCGCGTATAGAAAACTGTGGGCCAATATCGTACTCTCCTCTTTTGAGCGCCTGATGTCTGAGAGACAATAATGTATAGAGGCGAAAATAGAACGCGTTTCTGATGATGCCACCCCGTTCAAGGCGCAAAGCAATGCTTTGAGCGCTTTCACCCGGCTCGACTTTAAATACCCTGCTCTGACCCAGCGGATCTTGCGGCGTTTTTATTACAAGCCAAAAAAATAAAATAGCAGTCATGAATGCACTGCCGATTACAATAAGAAAAAATATTGATAGTTTTCTCAATATACTCATTGGCGTCATTACATATTCAAAATCAATTTGATTATTTTAGTAAAATCTTGCGCAACAATACTGGCTCCGCCAACCAAAGCTCCATTGATCCCATTTTGAAACACGAAGCTTTTAACATTGTCCGCGTTCACCGAACCGCCGTAAAGAACAGATAGGTTTTCTGACTGGTAATTATCATAAATATTTCCGACAATCTTTCTTATCAGGAGCGCAGCCGACAAAGCGCCATCAGGCGTGTCCGGTTTTCCGGTACCTATTGCCCAAACCGGCTCATAGGCAATCGTTATATCTTCCAGCGATGCTACCCCGTCCAATGCTTTAGCTAGCTGTGTACCTATAATCTGCGTTAAGTCCGCGCCCTCTTCCTTTTCTCCAACAGCAAGAATCGGCTTAAGACCGGCAGCTAAAGCCTGTTTTATTTTTAGATTTATAGTTTCATCGGTCTCTCCCATTTTCCACCGCCTTTCCGAATGGCCGATAATGGCATAATCGCAACCTGCGTTTTTTACCATCAACGCCGAAACTTCACCGGTATAAGCGCCGCGTTCCGAAAAAGAGACATCCTGGGCCGCAAGACCAATGCCGCGCGGCAGACGTTTTTTTGATTCATAAAGATAAGGAAACGGAGGAGCAAGTACCAGCTCCAATTTTTTTGAATCCGCGTCTTTGAAGCCCTGCGCGATTCCGTCTAACAAACGGCTGGCTTCATCAAGAGTCTGAGGATTCATTTTCCAATTGGCAACAATGATCTTTCTATTCATACTATCTATTTAAATTTTTTTAAAATAGGCGGCTGTGGCTTCTGGTGACATACTCACGATATCAATTCCCGTACCTAATTCAAAGCCGCCCCAAATACTGACTTTGGGCAAGATTTCTATATGCCAGTGATAATGCTGGTAATCTTGATGAGGGATCGTCGGCGCGGTGTGAATAAAAAAATTGAAAGACGGGTCTTTCAGGCCCTTGTAAATTTTCCTCAGTGATTGACGGAGCGCCTCGGCAAAATAAGTAAGCTCTTTTTTATCCATCTTTTCAAAATGAGCTTCATGTTTTTTGGGAAAGATGCGGAGTTCAAAGTTGGAATGAGAAGCAAACGGAGCAAAAACTATCGCCATTTTGTTTTCGAAAACGATTCTTTTTTTATCTTTAATTTCGTCAGCCAGCATTGCGCAATGAATGCATTTCCTATTTTTATGGAAATATTTTTTTGATCCGTCAATACTTCGGCCAACATCTGGCGGCACGACCGGTAACGTTAAAATTTGCGAGTGAGGATGCGGTACCGAAGCGCCCGCTTCCCGACCGTGATTATGAAAAATAGAAATATAATTGATACACTTTTCCCGCGCAAGCGACCGGTAACGGTCCTGGTAAGCGCTAAGCACTCTTTTTATTTCTCCGGCGGTATATTGGGCCAGATGCTTGTCATGATCCCTCATTATGACTATTTCGTGGTTGCCGGTGCCCGCCTGTGAAACGTAATGCCCACGGCGATTTATGACGCCGCAATGGCCAGGCCCGACGGCTGGATATTTATTCGAGATGACCTGTAAAAACCAGTCCTTGCCGGAATCTTTCTGATAAACAAGCATGGGGGCGGCGTTGCCTGATTTTTGGGGATTTTCAAACGGACACCGGCTCTTTGGAAGAAGGTTTCGAATTTTTTCTTTTTTAGCGAAAAATTCCGGACGTTTTAGCCTTGAAGGCGCAATTAAAACCCAATCTCCGGAAACCGCGTCCTGGCGCAACTCTGAAATTGGAGGGGTATCTTTTTCGTGGATATGAGTCTTTTTCGATGCTTTAGTTGGATATTTCATATTTCTATGCTCTATGTTTAATGTTTAATATTATATGAATTGAACCAAAGCCAAAATCTGATTTTAAATAAATCTTTTAAAACCTGAAAATAACTCGAAAGGTGGACTTTAGTTTCGGCCGGATTATTCCAAACAACCGGTACTTCTTTGACTTTATAACTGAATTTTTTCGCGAGCGTCAAAACTTCAATATCAAACGCGAAGCGGTTTATTCTGGCGCGAGAGAAAATATCCTGGGTTGATTTTGCCGTAAAACACTTGAACCCGCGCTGGGTGTCGTGTATTCCCCAAAGTCCGGCTACTACTCGTATTATCAACTTTGAGTAATGGCCCATAATACGACGGTACCATTGCGCCTGTTCAAAAATTTTCGCGCCCGCGACTTCAATGGAGCCGATTACAATATCGTAATCCTGGCCAAAATAGGGCCAGAATTTTTCTATTTGTTCAATTGTGGTGGAGTTGTCGTCATCCGTAAACAACCGGAAATCGCCCCGGGCTTTCAACATCCCCTCCCGGACCGTATAGCCCTTGCCGCGATTTTCCGCCCTTGCGATAACACTAAAGCCGGCATGCGCGGCCGCGAAGGCCTGCGCCACCTCTGCCGTTTTGTCTTTTGAGCCGTCACTAACAATGATGACTTCCCATTCATAAGACTGCCTTGAAAGATAATCAAAAACGGCAGGAAGCGTTGCCTCTAGCCTTTTTTCTCCATTATAAGAGGGAATGATTACGGAAAGATGCATAGAGGTAAATTCAAAAGTCAAAATGCAAAAGTCAAAATTAAGGATTTAATTTATATATCTATCTTACCAGATTTTTAGCGTTTTTGGCGAGTCAGATAAGATTCTAAGATTAAAGCGGTGGCGCGGGAATGGTCGTCTTTTCCTCCCCGCGCCATCTTGGTGGTAAAAATTTCGTTTTCAAAATCAATCGGGACTTCCACGTTCTGAACGAGTTTCCGGGCCCATTTTCTTACTTCCTCGGTTTGAGCCGTGTCCTGCATTTTTTTATTCAAAGGCAGGCCAATTACGATTTTGTAAACCTCTTCGTTTTTTACAATTTCCGCCAGATTTTTAAATAGGTTTTTATTGTTTTCCAAAACCTTATGGGGGAACGCCCATTTGTGTTCCTCATCGGAAATCGCCGTCCCAATCCACTTTTTGCCGTAATCTATTGCGAGAATTTTCATGCTACTTACTTTAACCAATCGCAAGCTAAATTACAACTAATTATTTGCGGGGGTGAACTCCCAACGCTCTTTTCTCTCAACCCGCTCCAGCGGCGCCTGCGCTTATCCTCGCCACGGCGGGGTTTTTGATGAGCTTATTATTATATCAAAAACCGCCAAGCCCGCCTGCTCGGAAGGTTTCGAGAAAAGACATCGGAAGTTCACTTTAGGCAATATCATAAATTCACCCTGCCCAGTTGTCTTGGAGAAGCTCTCGGAGGCGAAAAAGCTTGGTGTCCCGACGCTACGTCGGGACTTTTGAGCCGAGAGAGCAGTGGTGGCTCTGGCCGCTGGAGCCAGAGAACACCCGGTTCGGAAAGACAATTGGGCAGGATGAATTTAAATGTTTAATTTATAAAAAAGAGCCCCACGATTACTCGTGGGGTGGTGCCTCCGACACTGCGATCGGAGCGCATTCTTCTGTTTGGCCGGGTTGACCCTATGCCACAGGCGGCTTCCCGCACAATGGCTTTGACTAGGGGGCCGTTCTTTATAACATAGATTCCTCCGTTGCGCTGCGTCGCAATGCGGTGCTTGCAGCGGGCGCCATTTGGGGGTGGTCCCCTGCGGCTCGCGTCCGCACCCGCTTGCCGCGGGGCAGGGAACCTAGGCGCTGGCGTGAGCGGTCGCTTCCGCTTTCTCGGACTTGAACTGCGCAAGAGCCGCCCCGCCGAACATCTCGGCGATGGTGCCGGCGATCTGCTGGTCCAGAGTCGGCTCTTCCGATGCCTTCAGTCGCCATTCCGCCGCGGCCAGGTCGCGCTCGACGCCGGTCGCCATGATGACGCTCACGCGCCGATCGGCGCGGGCTTGACCCTTCTCGGTGCGGCCGGACGACCGATTGGCGCGCTCTTCTTGCTTGCGCTGCTTGGCCAGGTTCCGCCTGACGTTGCGCGTTTTTCGGCCCGCGTTATGGTACATTAACGATTTGCGGGCCTTCCGGCGAGAAGCGGATCCGGCGCTCTCGGACTTCTTCTTGTCGGACTTCTTACCACCCCCACGCTGCTGGGGCTGGGTGTTCTTCTGCTCTGCCATTATCGTTCGCCTCCTGCCAGCCGCGACATCAGTCGCTGGCTCTTGTGGCCGTAGCGAGGATCATTGATCCACGCATTGGTGAAATCGTTCCGCCACAGCCGCCGTCCGAGTCGCTTCTCGAGGCAACCGATACATAACATTCCCTTAATCGAATCCATCACCGAAATCCAGAGAAGCGTATGAATAAAGTAGTATTCGCCGATCTTGCCGGTATCCACGCCGCAATCAATACAGATAAACCGCCTTCTTGATTTTTTGGCCACATTCGCCCTCAGTTTCACACCTAAAAAGTCAAAAAGAACATCTAATACAAAGTTTATAGTACTATAATCATAGCATGATTTGATTATTTAGTCAATACCTGGCAGCCATCCTCTGCTACGACCACGGTATGCTCAAAATGAGCCGAAAAAGAGTCGTCAATCGTTTCGTAACCAAAACCATCAGCGGATTTCCGCACTTCCCCGCTTCCTATGGTGACCATCGGTTCAATCGCCAAAACCATTCCCTCTTTAAGCTCGAAACCAAAGCCTGATTTGCCGTAATTGGGAACATTCGGCTCTTCATGGACCGCGTAACCGACGCCGTGACCGACCAGCGCTTCCACGACAGAAAACCCATGGCTCTTAACATACCCGCTTATGGCCGCTCCTATGTCGCCCACATAATTACCGGTCCTGACTTGGGCAAGACCCAGCTCTAAAGATTTTTCAGTCGCGGAAAGAAGATTAATTTTCTCCTTGTCGCGTTTTTGATCAGGATCGACGATTAAAGTAATCGCCGCGTCGGTAAAAAGATTTTTATACTTAATCCCCAGGTCAAGTTTCAGAACATCGCCGCTTTTTAGGATCACTTGATCATCAGGCACGCCGTGAACTACAACATTATTCAAAGAAGCGCAAAGCGCGCAAGGATAAGGCTTCGCCACGCCTGCCGGCTGATAGCCTTCAAACGCCGGCTTGGCTCCAAATATAAAAATAAGGTCGCGCGCGACCTTATTGAGATGAGCGGTGCTGACACCAGCCTTAGCTTCCTTAGCCACGTTTTTCAAAACCTCCGCCAAGATTCTCCCGCCATCGGCAAGAATTTTAATTTCCTCTTCGGTTTTTATAGTGATCATTTATTGCGCAATCCGAAGTGACTGGATAAGATTTTAAAAAGTTTTTTGTTCACTTCGTCGGGCGAGCCGCTGGTGTCAACTTTAAGCAGAAGTCCTTTTTTCGCGTAATGTCTGACTACCGGCATCACCTCTCTATCAAAAAGCGTGAGGCGTTCGCGAATAGCTTTCATCGTATCATCGCTCCGATCCCGATGACCGCGCAGAATTCTCCGTATTGCCAAATCTCGCTTGACGTCGGCGAGCACCACCAAAATATTGCCTCTTTCGTACCACTCAAGCGCCTCATCTACAATATTCGCTTCAAGAATTTTCCTCGGGCTGCCATCCAGAAGAATCCCTTTATCGTGATATTTTTCAAAAACCCGGAACCAAAGGTTTGAAACTAAAAAAGTCGGCACCCATTCGCCTTTGTTCATAATTTTTGAGAGCTTTCGGCTTGAAAATCCCTTTTTGGCCGCAAATTGTCTTAATAAAGTGCCAGACCCCATATATTCCAAGCCAAAGGCTTTAGCTAAAAATTTGCCGTGGGTGGTTTTTCCCGACCCCGATTTGCCGAGCAATATTATAGTAAGCGGTTTACGAGACAATTTAGAAGCCCTCATATTCTCGCATTATTAATTGAGAATTAATCTGTTTGACGGTCTCCAGAACCACGGAAACGACGATAAGAAGCGCGGTGCCGCCTACGGTAAGGGTAGTAATACCACTCCAACTTTGCACCACAATCGGCAAAACCGCTATAAGACCGAGAAAAATAGCGCCAATTAAAACAACTCTGCTCAAAATTCTCCTTAGAAAGTCGGCAGTCGGACGTCCCGGTCTGATGCCGGATACGAAACCGCCCTGTTTTTGCAGATTTTCCGAAATTTGATCGGGATCAAAAGTCACAGCAGTATAAAAATAGGTAAATAAAATAACAAAAATGAAATAAACTGAACCATAAATAAGCTGGTTGTTTAAAGTTTCGGCAAGCCACTTGGCAGCCGAAGAAATCGCAGCAACGTTAAAGCCCGCGAAAATTTGAGCGATAAGTTGGGGGAACACCAAAATAGAAAGTGCGAAGATAATCGGGATGACGCCGGCTTGATTAACACGAAGCGGCAAATGCGCCGATACGCCTCCGTAAACCCGATTGCCGCGAACACGCTTGGCGTAAGCCACTGGGATGGCCCGCTCGCCCTCCGAAACAATAACAACTCCGACAATAACCGCGAGAAATACCACAGCAAAGGCGAGATAAGTGGGAATCTGCGATGGATCGTAAGTTAAAAACGTCTGTTGAAGGTCAATCGGAATTCTTGAAACAATGCCGGCAAAAATTAAAAGTGAAATGCCATTTCCAATGCCTTTTTCCGTAATAAGCTCGCCGAGCCACATCAGTAAAATAGACCCGGCCGTTACCACAATGACGCTTGAAATAAAAGCCAGAGTACTTTCGGGAACAAATATTTGCTGATCCTTCATCAGATACAAAAGGCCATAGCCCTGTAAAAAAGCCAAAGGAACGGCTAAATACCTGGTATATTGATTAAATTTCTGCCTGCCCGCTTCGCCTTCTCCCTGATATAACTCTTTCATAAAAGGGATGGCGACGGTAAGTAGCTGCATGATGATAGACGACGTGATATAGGGTCCGACGGCAAGCATCATGATTGAAAGGTTGGATAGGCCACCGCCGGAAAATATGTTTAAAAGCCCGAAAAGCTGGTTTCCCGCAAAAAATTGCTTGAGCCGAATAACATCCACACCGGCTACCGGGATAGCCGAGGCGAATCTAAAGACCACTAAAAGCGCCAAAACAAAAAAGATTTTGTTTCGTAATTCTTTTATTTTAAAAACTTGAATAATACTCTGTAGCATTTTTAAAAATTGAAAATTGAAAATTGAAAATTATTTTATGGTGCCTCCGGCTTTTTCTATTTTAACACGCGCGGAGCCGGATATAGAAACTTCGTCAAAATTGAGCTTCTTGGAAAGCTCGCCGTCTCCCAAAATTTTTACCTGTGGCATTTTACCGCTTTTCGCTTCCGCCAAACCTCTTTTTACAATTGTCCGCGGGTTAACCATATCACCCGAATCAAAATTCTTTTCTAAAATGTAAAGATTCAAGACGACCGGTTTGACCTGCAGGCTTTTGAATCTTACGCCTCGCAGTTTAGGCAGTTTCATCATCAGGTCTCTTATGGCAGGTCTGATTTTGGCGCCAGAACGTGATTTCTGGCCTTTAATGCCGCGACCTGAATAACCACCGCGCTTGCCGCCGCGGCCTATTCGACGCGATCTTTTCAATTTATGTACTGGTTTTATGTTATGTAATTGCATAATATTTAAATTCGAAATTCGAATATCGAAATTCGAAACAAAATATTTTGTAAATTTTCAATTATTAATTCTCAATTTTCATTGAATTTTCAATGTTTTAATGACCCAAAGGTTTGAAAATTAATAAATTGAATCATTGATTGGAAATTGAAAATTGTAAATTAGAAATTAACTTTTTCGGATTTCGTGCTTCAGATTTTAATTTTTTAAGCGCTTCCAATGTCGCCCGGGCATTATTAAGTTTATTTGAAGTTGTACCAAGAATTTTAGAAGTTACGTTTGAAATCCCCGCCAGGCTTACGACAACGCGCACAGCTCCGCCCGCGACAATACCCCGGCCGATTTTGGAAGGCTTGAGCAATACTCTGGCAGCCGAAAATTTTCCAAAAACTTCATAAGGAATAGTGCCGTTATTAATAGGCACCTTAATCAAATCTTTTTTAGCCGCCCGAACCGCTTTTTCAATTGATTCAGAGGTATCCGCGCCTTTGGCAACGCCAACGCCAACCCGACCCTTGCGGTCGCCAACCACTACCGACGCCCTGAATCTGAACCTCTTGCCGCCGGCGACAACGCGGGTTACCCGCCTTATATCAAGGACTTTCTGGTCAAATTCCGGCTTTTCTCTTTTGGCGCCAAAAGCTCGAAAACCGCCGCGACCGCTCCCTTGCCTGCCCCGAAAACCGGGCCTCTGGCCCCTATGATCTTTTGGAGATTGTTTTTGTTCTTCAGCCATATTTTAAAAAATTATTTGGAAATTAAAAATTGGAAATTGGAAATTAGAACACCAGACCTCCTTCCCGGGCGCCGCGCGCCAGCTCCATAACGCGCCCGTGAAACCTATAACCACCCCTGTCAAATATGACCTCTTTAAAACCTTTTTCCTTTGCGGTTTGGGCCAATTTCTTACCTACTTCCAGAGCGACAATTTTGCCTCCGGATTTTTTTGATTTTATTCCCAAATCCGAGACAGCAACCAAGGTCTTTCGACCTTCGTCATCGATCAGCTGGGCGTAAATGTGCTGGTTTGACCGGAACACCGAAAGCCGCGGTCTTTGCGCCGTCCCTGAAATTTTAGCCCTCACTCTTCTATGTCGCTTCGTTCTTTTTAGTTGTTTACTTATAAACATGGATTTAATTTTCAAAACGTTTGGGAAATTGAATCATTGAAAATTCATTGGAAATTAAAAATTAGAAATTGGAAATTTATTTACTAGCCGGTAGTGCCAGCAACTTTCTTACCGGCTTTGCGCCGTATGACTTCTCCCAAATAATGGATTCCCTTGCCTTTATACGGCTCAGGTTTTTTCAAAGCGCGAATATCGGCTGCGACCTGGCCGACCAATTCCTTGGAAATCCCGGAAACGATAATCATGTTTTTTTCAACGGTAACGTTTATGCCATCCGGCACCGGGAAATTAACCTGATGAGAAAATCCAAGACTTAAAACAAGATTTTTTTCCTTGAGTTCCACTTTAAAACCTATACCCTCAATTTCAAGTTTTTTCTCAAAACCATCTTTAACGCCAAGTACTAGATTGGCGATAATTGCCCGCGACGTACCCCAAAGCGCCATGGTTTTTTTAGTGTCTATTGCGGGATATAACGACAACTGGCCGCTTTCCAGTTTTGCGCCAATTTCTTTGGGCATGACAAAAACGAGCTCGCCTTTCGGCCCTTTAACGCTCAATATCTGGCTGTTAACAGTTACTGAGACATCGGTCGGGATTTTAATTATTTTTTTGCCAATCTTTGACATAATTTTTTCAAAATTTTCCTACCAATTACGAATGGATCTCGAATTACGAATTCGTAATTCGGTAAAGTTCGTAATTCGTAGGGATCACCAGATTTCCAGTAAAATTTCGCCACCGACTTTTTCTTTCCTCGCTTCGGCGTCAGTAAGAAGACCTCTTGGAGTTGAAATGACCGCGATGCCGTGACCATTTTTGACCGGTTTTACCTCTCGGAAAGACACATAAATCCTCTGGCCCGGCCGGCTAACCCGCCTGACCTCGCTGATTGCCGGGATGCGCGACTGCGACGTAGCGGCATCGGTTTGCTCATATTTAAGCGAAACGTCGAGATATTTAATGACGCCCTTACCTCTTTTAGTAAAATCGCCGATATAATTTTCTTTCTTAAAAATGCGCGCAATCTCAAACTTAATTTTAGAAAGCGGAATACTGACCGCGTCTTTGCGGGCCTTTGAACCGTTTCTGATCCTTGTTAACATGTCGGAAATTGGATCGTTTACCATGATGATTTTTTAACTCCGGGGATTTCCCCTCGCCTTGCCGATTCCCTGAAACAAATACGGCAAAGACCGAAAGCCCTCATATAGCCATGCCTGCGGCCGCAGCGAAAACAGCGTCTGACTTTACGCGTAGAAAATTTCGGATTTTTTTGAGATTTTGCGATAAGCGCTTTTGTAGCCATATGGTTGCTTTAGCAGCCACCCCGCCCTTTTTATCTTAGCAAAAGAGGCGGGGTGAAAGCTATAGTTTTCATTTTATCGGAAAACCCAAAGCCCGATATAAAGCCAAGGCCTGTGCTTTGCTTCTTACCTTAACAACAATCGTCACCTCAAAACCAAAAATATTACGAATGTCTTCGGTTAAGATTTCAGGAAAAACAATATGTTCTTTTATGCCTATTGTCAAGTTGCCGCCGGCGTCAATTAACCGCTGGTCCAACCCTCTGAAATCGCGTGTTCTTGGCAGCGCGATATTTACGAGACGGCTGATAAAGTCATACATCCGGGAACCGCGTAAGGTAACCTTAACTCCTACCACCATACCCTCACGCGTCTTGAAGTTGGCAATAGATTGTTTAGCTTTTGTTAAAACCGGTTTTTGGCCGGTAATCATAGTAAGCTCTCTAACAATCATGTCCAGTAATTTCTCGTCTTTGATCGCACGGCCAACTCCGGAGTTGACCACCACCTTTTCTACTTTTGGCAGAGCCATAACATTCTCAATGCCCAACTCCTTTTTGAGCGCTGGCAAGACTTTTTGATACATATTAGTTGTTCGAGTTTGCTTCATAATATTTATGCGGCTACTAATTTACAAATATTTGTACATTTGTAGCCCTATGCTTCCCCTCCGCACTTTTTGCAAATGCGCTTTTTAACCATATCGGGCATTACTTTAAAACCAACGCGACTAGACTTGCCGCAGCTTTTGCAAACGAGCATAGCCGAAGAAGCGGAAACCGGACCTGGCACTTCAATGCGCTGGCCCTTTTCGCCTCTTTTCTTAGGGCGGGCATGTTTTTTATGTAAATTGATATTTTCAATAATAAGGCGGTTTTCTTTAGGAAAAACGCTAATAACACGGCCTTTTTTGCCTTTGTATTTTCCTGAAATCATTTGTACTGTATCGCCTCTTTTTATTTTTGCCATATTGTTTGATATTTCGGTATATCGGATATTTCAAGTTTACAAAACTTCCGGAGCCATGGAAACGATTTTGACATATCCGCGATCGCGGAGTTCTCGGGCCACCGGCCCGAAAATACGACCGCCCCTTGGCTCAAGACCATCGACTAAAACCGCGGCATTGTCGTCAAATCGGATGTAACTGCCGTCCGGCCGGCGGTAAGTTTTACGCTGTCTGACAATAACAGCCCGCACTATATCTTTTTTCTTGACCATTTTCCTCGGCTCGGCCACCTGGACCGAAGCGATAATAACATCGCCAAGCTGGGCATAACGGCGCCGCGTGCCACCTAAAACTTTAAACACCCGGATGGTCCGGGCACCGGTATTGTCAGCAACTTTTAAAATAGATCTTGGCTGAATCATACAAAATAATTTTCAATTTCTAATTTTTAATCAATGTTTTAATTTTAAATTTTCAAATGATTGTAAATTTTTTATAATTTCTTTATTACTGTCCAGCTTTTATCTTTGGAAATCGGGCGGGTTTCTTCGATAATAACTTCATCCCCGACATGGTACTCTCTATTTTCATCATGGGCTTTGTAATGCTTTGAGGATTTAAAAAACTTGTGATAACGCGGATGTTTTTTCAATGTCAAAACGGAAACCACAACAGTTTTTTGCATTTTATCAGAAACCACAATCCCCTTTAAAGTTTTTCTGTTTATTGATTTATTTTCCATATTATTGTCGTGTAATAAATTTAGTCTTCACCGGCAACTTATAACTAGCAAGCCGCAAAGCCTGTTTGGCCACTTCTTCGGTAACCCCGTCCATTTCAAAAATAATCCGGCCAGGTTTTACCGGAGCGACGTAGTGATCCACGCCTCCTTTGCCGGCGCCCATGGGAGTTTCGGCGCCTTTTTTGGTAATCGGCTTATCAGGAAAAACCCTGATCCAAACCTTACCGCCGCGCTGAATAGACCGGGTGATAGCGCGCCGCGCCGCCTCGATCTGGCGCGCGGTCAGCCAAGCCCTGTCCTCGGACTTCAAGCCGTAAGTTCCAAAAGCTAAATTAGTCCCCCGGGTTTCAATTCCCGCAAACCGTCTTCTGCCTTTGTGCCATTTTCTATGTTTTACTCTTTTGGGTGTCAACATGATAGTAAATTAAAAATTCAAAAATCAAAAGTTAAAATTTAGGTATTTTTATTTAATAATTTTGAATTTTGATTTGCCATTTTGAAATTTGATCTTTTATTTTTGATTTTGAGCGTCAGCGAAGATTTCTCCTTTATAAATCCAGACTTTAACGCCAATAACGCCGTAAGTGGTCAAGGCCTCGGACTGGCCAAAATCAAGATTGGCCCTTAAAGTTTGCGCCGGAATTTTGCCCTTGCCCAATCTTTCATTGCGAGCCATTTCACTGCCGTCAAGCCGGCCTTTGAGAATGATCTTTACTCCTTCCACCCCCTTTTGCTGCATTACGCGCTCAATCGTGCTTTTCATAACCCGGCGAAAAGGAATCCTTCTTTCAAGTTCCGAGGCGACGTTTTGCGCTACGATTTCGGCGTCCATTTCCGGCTTCTTGATTTCCTGGACTTCAAGCTTTAAATTCCATTTGCCCTCAGCGTAGCGTTTGCCCAATCTTAATTTTTTAACTATTTTTTCAAGCATTTTTTTCAAATCTTCAAGACCGGTGCCGCCGCGCCCGATAATCAGGCCGGGCTTAGCGGTTCTCAAGATAACGGTGATGGAATCGCCGGAACGTTCAATTTCCGCCGTAGCTAGAGTGCCCTTGGGAAAATGTTTTGCAAGCCATTCACGAATCTCAAAATCCTCCTGTAGAAAGAATCTGAAGGATTTTTTTCTAAGCCAGCGCGACTTCCAGTTGCTCGTGATGCCTAGTCTGAAACCAATTGGATGGACTTTTTGTCCCATAATTTTATATTTCGAAATATCGATATATCGACATGCCGATATTTCGATATGTTAAGTTTAAACGACTTTTCTCCTGAAAATTCTCCGGCCAAAGCCCGCGCCGGCCTGCGTTTTCGGCCCAATAACTTTTGGCGCCTCAAATGATGTTTTCTGCTCTTCTTTTGTTTTTCCCTCTTGGACCGCAACAGCCTTTTCTGATTTTTTGGCCGCCAATTTTGACTTCTTGGCGGCGGCAGACACGGCGGCGCCGACGCTTTCAAGCACCAGTGTTATGTGGCTGGTTTTTTTATGAATGGCGCCAGCCCGCCCATGGGCTCTCGGCCTGAATCTCTTCAGCATTGGTCCCTCATCAACCAGAATATTTCTAATGTAAAGATGGTCGGCTTTCACGTTAAAATTTCTATCGGCTGAAGCGATGCCGGACTTTAAAAGTTTCAAAAGCGATTCTGCCGGTCGGCGAACTTGGAAGCCAAGCTGGTTTTGAGCGGAAAGAGCTGGCATTCTCTTGATCAACGCGGCGACGCTTCTGACTTTCCTCGGGGCTATTCTTAAATTTCTTAAATAAAATTTGAATTGCATAATATCTAAATTTCGATATATCGATGTATCAAGTTTTAACCGGCGAGGCGGGAACCGCTTTTTGGGCCTCCGCCGCCTTGGCTTCCAACTCTTTCTGCATTTTGCCGCCATGCCTGACGAATTTCCTTGTCGGAGAAAACTCGCCAAGTTTGTGGCCGACCATTTCTTCAATAATCTGAACCGGGATATGATTTTTGCCATTATGGACGCCAATAGTAAAACCGATCATTTCGGGACTCACAACCGAATCCCGCGACCATGTTTTAATAACTGTTTTGTCTCCCGATTTCAATTTTAAAATTTTTTTAAGCAGTTTGGGATCAACCCAAAGGCCTTTTTTAATACTTCTTGACATACATTTTGTGAGCTTTAGCCCCTATTTTTTTCTCCTTCTCAAAATAAACTGGCCGGAAGCTTTGTTTTTGTTTCTTGTTCTGCGGCCGCCGGTAATCTTGCCCCATTTGGTTTTTGGCCGTCGTGTGCCGCGCACGGCCCGGCCTTCGCCGCCGCCGTATTTATGATCTCGCGGGTTCATCGCCGAGGCGCGAACCGTCGGACGAATACCCATCCAGCGCGAACGACCAGCTTTGCCGATTGAAACAGCGTTCCACTCCGAGTTGGAAAGAACACCCATAGAGGCAAAACCGGAGTCAGGAACTATTCTCACCTCTTTTGAAGGCATAAGCAAGTGTGTCGTGCCGCCTTCCTGGGCAATGATCTGAACTGAACTCCCGGCTGACCTTGCGATTTTACCGCCGCCGCCGGGAAACAACTCGACATTATGCACAAAAGCGCCTACGGGAATATTCTTGAGCATCAGACGATTACCGTTCTTATGGGGAGCGATAGAGCTCGTCACGACTTCGTCGCCAGCTTTCAAATCTTTTGGAGCAAGAATGTAACGCTTCTCGCCATCGCGGTAAGCGACAAGGGCGATAAAAGCCGTGCGGTTCGGGTCGTATTCCAAAGATAAAACTCTGCCCGGAATGCCTACTTTATTCTGTTTAAAATCAACAAACCGATAAAGACGTTTTGCTCCGCCTCCCTGATGGCGCGTGGTAATGCGGCCTCGGTTATTCCGACCGGCGTTATTTTTTATGCCGCGCGCCAAACTTTTTTCCGGTTCATTCGCGGTCAGAATACTAAAGTCGACGCCTGTCATTTGGCGTCTTCCCGGTGTTATTGGATTGTATTGCTTTACACTCATATTTATTCGCTGATACGATACTAATATGCTAATTGTACTAATGATACTAATTTATACGAATTTTATTAGTATTTATTGGTATCGCATTACTTCAACTCAATAGTTTGTCCTTTAGCTAACTTTATGATCGCTTTTCTATAGCCCGGACGGAACCCGACAGTCCGGCCGACGCGTCTTTCTTTTCCGGGGACATTGATCAAATTAACAGAAACGGCTTTCACTTTATAAACCCTGCGCACTTCCCGCGCAACGTCAATTTTATTGGCGGAAGCCGGGACTCTGAAAATATATCTGCCTAAAGAACCGGCGAGTGACGCCTTCTCGGTGACGTGGGGAATAAGGAGTTTGCTTTCTGCTTTGGCTGCCTTTTTTTCTTCTTTGCCCGCCGTAGCCCTTCGGTCTGAGGCCTCAGGATCGAAGACTTCAGCAGAGGTAGGCGGTTTTTTCGCCACCGCTTTTAGCGGGGCCCCAGCCGAAGGCGGTGGCCGGCGCCTTTTTCGACTCTTCTTTTTTACCGAATAATTTATTTAACAGTTTTACCATAAGTTTTGTGCAGATAATCGACGACATCTCTAGTTAAAAACACATTCTGGTATTTTAAAATATCAAAAATATTCAAATTGTCGGTCGTAATTATTTTCACTCCGGGAAGATTGGCTGAGGCGCGCAGAATATCATCGTCCTTTTTCGGCAGAATCACCAAAGCCGATTTGATTTTGGGAAACGCCCCCAAAATTTTTGAAAGTTCCCTGGTCTTGGCGCCAGCCAATTTCAGCCGGTCAATTACCAAAAGCTCATTGTCTTTGAATTTAGCGGAAAGAACGGTCAAAAGGGCCTTCCGAGCCATTTTTTTGTTTATTTTGACTTTGAAGTTCCTTTGGCTTGTCGGTCCGAAAGACACGCCGCCGCCCTTCCATAGAGGAGAGCGGATTGAGCCGTGCCTGGCCCGGCCGGTGCCTTTTTGCTTCCAAGGTTTTCTGCCGCCGCCCGAAACTTGAGCGCGATCCTTGGTATTGGCTAAAACTCGCCTTGAATTAGCCAAAATCTTGCCTAAAGCCTGATGAACCAGATCGGCATTCCAAGACAAATTAAAAATGGCTTCGTTGAGCTCTAATTTTCCTATTTCTTTCCCTTCTTGGTTATATACTTTAATATCTTTCATAAATCCCTTGACATTTGGCTAAAAATATGCTAAAATGTTATTATAAAATCGGTTGTTTGTCAATTTTGAATATTTGGCTTGAGAAAGCGGAGAATGCCCAAACAGAAGCTGTGGTATAAGTGGTGGATAATCCCTCTGCTGATTCTGCCTGGAGGCTGGCTAATTCTCGGTTACTTGCTACTGAAAAACTGGAAAAACTGCAAGCGCTCTGGTAGCGCATAAAGGAGGAGTAGACCATGGCAACTGCAGCGCAACGCGCCGCAATGGTGGCGCAACTCCGCGCGAGCGCCGGAAATCCTCCGGCTGGCTCGGCTCCGCTTTCCGGCGGGTCTGCCGTCGGTGGAACGAATCCGCCTCGGCGGCCACGGCCACCCAGGCCTCCGGCCCCGCCAACGTCTCCGTCTCCTCCGGCACCACCTGTCCCACCGACTCCGCCCGTTCCAACCCCGCCTCCGGCTCCCGCCGCCCCGCGCCGCCGCGGCACTCTGCCGACCCCTCCCACACCCCCGGCCTCTGTCGCTCCTCCCGCGGCGTCTCGGCGCTCGCGCGGTAACCTACCGCGCGCTTGGCTTGGGTTCTTCCTGGGCCTGGCGCTTGCGGGCCTCGGCATGCTTCTCATCGCAAACCTCGCCGGCTTTTCGCCGGCAGTGGTTCGGATGGAGAAGGTCAGAGTCGTGGCCCCGCCGGTCAGCCAGTTCGGCGACCGGCCATGGGAACGCCCAGCCAAGCCGGCGAAGCCGGCTCCGGCGCCGAAGAAAGACCTGGCGCCTCCGGCGCCAGCTCCCAAGCCGCAACTGCCGGCTCCAGTGCCGGCTCCGGCTCCCTGCAACTGCACGAGGAGCGAGGGGGGGCCGACCGGCCCCCCGATCAATGCGTCGTACTACGCGCCGGCTCCGGCTTACCAGCCGCAGCCAGTCCCGCATGTAACCGTCCTAACACCGATCTTCACTTACGGCGGCCCGCCTCCCGGCTACTACGGCCAACGGCTAAACCTGCCGCCATCCCGGACAGCGTTGTGCTATCCGGGAACTCCCGGCTGCCGTCTCTACGTGCAACCAGGAGGAGCCGAGGTCTGGCTTCCCTACTAGTTCCCTACCAAATCGTCAGCAGGTTCAAACCCCGCCGACGTCCCCCGCAACTGCGGGGGTTTTCTTTAATTTTCAATTTCAAATTTTGAATTTTAAATGAATTTTAAATGTCTGAATGTTTCAAACATTAAATAATTCGAATTTGATTCGAAATTTAAAATTAAAAATTTAAAATTATTGTTATAAGGTTCTATCCCTTAATAATAACCAGACTGCCTTTTCTTCCCGGCACCGCGCCCGAAAGCGCGATCAACTGATTTTCTTTGTCAACCGAAATAACTTTCAAATTTTTCACCGTAATTTTTTCTCCGCCCATGCGGCCGGCCATTCTCATGCCTTTCATAACGTGTTCCGGAAAAGACGAACCGATAGAACCAGGCGCCCGGTGCCTGTCTTTCTGGCCGTGGCTGGCAGGCCCTCCCGCGAACCCGTGGCGCTTAACAACGCCCTGAAAACCCTTGCCTTTTGAAACTCCAATGACGGTCACCGTGTCGCCCTGCGCAAACGTGTCGGCTTCCGATTTGTCTCCTGTTTTAAAATTTTTCGCTTCCTCCCCGCTCATTCTGAATTCTTTCAAATCGCGCAAATTTGAGATTTGAGAATTGAGATTTGAGATTTTTTGGAGGTGGCCGGCCCTCGCTTTTGAAACTTTTTTGGTTTTAGTCGTGCCGACTTGCAAGGCGCTGTAGCCGTCTTTGTCTTGAGTTTTTACCTGCGTCACGAAATTCGGTTCAATCTCAATATAAGTAACCGGCGTCACACGACCCGTTTCATCAAAAACCTGATTCATCGTTAATTTTTTCCCCAAAATAAACTTCATAAATTTTATCCCTACCAATTACGAATTATGACGAATTGCGAATATTCGTAATTCGAAAATATTCGTAATTCGTAGGAGTAGGAGAATGAATCAATGCTATCTAACTAAATACCCCCAATTCGGGGGCATTTTAGCGACTTTACCCGAAAAACGAATTACATCTTAATCTCTATATCAACGCCCGCCGGCAAGTTCAAGTTCATCAGCGCGTCGATTGTTTTGGGGGTAGGGTTCATAATATCAATCAATCGTTTGTGCACCCGCATTTCATACTGGTCGCGGCTGTTTTTGTGCACAAAGGTTGACGAGTTAACGGTGTACTTGTGAACCTCCGTTGGCAGAGGCACAGGCCCCAAAACTTCAGCGCCCTGTCGTTCGGCCGTTTCAACAATTTGCTTGGCCGAAGAATCGATAATCTTGTTATCGTACGCCCGGATACGGATTCTTATTCTTTGCTTTACTTCTTCTTTGGTTTTTACCATTTAAAGGTTACGAATTTACAAATCCTTACAAATTTACAAATTTGTACATACGTAAAATTTGTACATTTGCAGCCTATTTCAAAATCTTGGTCACAACGCCCGCTCCCACAGTTTTGCCGCCTTCGCGGATAGCGAACCTTTGCTGTTCTTCAAGAGCAACCGGCGCAATAAGTTGGACGGTAAATTTAGCGGTATCGCCGGGCATAACCATTTCGGTGCCCTGCGCTAAAGCAACGTTTCCGGTAACATCGGTAGTGCGGATATAGAATTGCGGTTTGTAGTTGCTGAAAAATGGAGTGTGGCGGCCGCCCTCCTCTTTAGTCAGAACGTAAACCTCGGATTCAAAGTCAGTGTGCGGGGTGACAGAAGCGGGCTTGGCTAAAACCTGGCCGCGCTCGACGTCTTCTTTCTTCAAACCGCGCAGTAAAATACCAGCGTTATCGCCTGCCCGACCTTCATCGAGGGATTTATTGAACATTTCGATGCCGGTGATGATTGTCTTTTGAGTCGGTTTGAGGCCGATAACCTCAACTTCATCGTTCAATTTAATCATACCTCTTTCAATACGGCCGGTAACGACAGTGCCGCGGCCTTCAATCGAAAAGATGTCTTCTATGGGCATAAGAAAAGGTTTGTCGGTCTGGCGGACTGGTTCGGGAATAGACTCGTCCAACGCCTTAACCAATTCCATGATCGGTTTAGCCGCTTCGTCATCAGCCGATTTTGCTTCCAAAGCTTTAAGAGCTGAACCGCGGATTACTGGAACTTTATCGCCCGGAAAATGATACTTAGTCAAAATCTCTCTTACTTCAGCTTCAACAAGATCAACCAATTCCGGATCGCTCACCTGGTCAACTTTATTTAGGAAAACAACAATCGAAGGAACACCTACCTGGTAGGCCAAAAGAATATGCTCGCGGGTCTGGGGCATCGGGCCATCGGTGGCGGCAACCACGAGAATCGCGCCGTCCATCTGAGCGGCGCCAGTAATCATGTTTTTGATATAGTCGGCGTGCCCGGGAGCGTCAATATGAGCGTAGTGGCGCTTGTCGGTTTCGTATTCCGAGTGGTGAAGAGCAATCGTAATGCCGCGCGCTTTTTCTTCCGGCGCGTTATCAATGTCGTTGACCGACTCTTCTTTCTTCGCCCAGCCCTTCAAGTGAAGAACATGGGTGATCGCAGCGGTTAGGGTAGTTTTACCGTGGTCAACATGACCGATAGTACCTACGTTAACATGCGGTTTTGTTCGTTCGAATTTTTCTGCCATATTTTTCTAAAAATTGAATTATATTTCTTAATAATGAAAATTTTTAGCTAAAAATATGAGCATCCCGCTTACTTTTTACCATGACTGTAAAGTATAGATTCGAGTTAAGAATAATCTTCTTAATCTCTTGCGGCGCGCGACTGCGAATAGCAGAACCCTTGTTGGGCGCAGCGCGCCGCCAAACTACTTACTTCGTAAAAAGTGGGCGGGGAGCCATACATTTAGATGCAATCAATATATTAATCAAAAGCTTCTGCTCTGTCAAGGCACTCCCCTATTCTGGCAACTCGTCAATACCCAAATCTTCGAATGTTATATCCTGCAGTCCGAGAGCTTCTCCGGTATCTTCAAAATTGGCGAACGAAGTGGGGCTTTTCTTGCCGGCCGTGAGTTCGGGTTTTGACACCGATTTGGTGATTTTATTTTCCGGTTCGTTCCCCTGCCACTCTCGACGAGTCTCGCTTCCGGCGGAAAGCTTAACAGAGGCGGGCAGCGCCAGAAATTCTCTGGCGGTTAAAACGACATACGCAGCCTTGTCATTTTCGACGATGACAAGCCTGCCGTTTTCACCCATTAATTTTTTTAATTCACTGAAGTTCATAAATTTTTTAAAATTTTCCTACCAATTACGAATGGGGTTCGAATTACGAATTCGTAATTCGGTAAAATTCGTAATTCGTAGGGGCTATTATTTCTTTCCGGCGACAATAAGCTCGACAACGTTGGCCGGCACTTCTTCATAATGATCAAATTCCATTGTATAACTCGCGCGGCCCTGGGTCATTGAGCGCAGTTTTGTGGCGTATCCGAACATTTCAGACAAAGGCACTTTGGCGTCAATGACTTTAAGCTGGGCGCGATCGGTCATGGCTTCAATTTTACCCCGTTTGGAGTTCAGATCGCCAGTCGCGTCTCCCAGAAACTGGTCGGGAGTAATTACCTCAACTTTCATTATCGGCTCAAGCAACACTAAATTAGCGCGGCGGGCCGCTTCTTGCAAGGCCATCGAACCGGCAATCTTGAAAGCCGCTTCCGAAGAGTCAACCTCGTGGTAAGAGCCGTCATAAAGCGCCACTTTAATGTCAACAACCGGGAAGCCGGCTTTAATGCCCTTTTCCATCGCTTCAATAACGCCCTTTTGCACCGGGGCGATGAACTCTTGGGGAATGAGGCCGCCTTTGATTTCGTTGACGAATTCAAAACCCTTGCCGCGTTCATTCGGCTCAACCCGCAACCAGACATGACCATATTGTCCGCGACCGCCCGACTGGCGGATGTATTTGCCTTCCGCTTCGGCGGTCTTTTTAATGGTTTCCTTATAAGCGACCTGCGGCCGGCCGACATTGGCCTCAACTTTAAATTCCCGCTTCATGCGGTCAACGATGATTTCAAGGTGGAGTTCGCCCATGCCGGCGATAATCGTTTCGCCGGTTTCCTGATCGGTCCTGATTCTGAAGGTCGGATCTTCGTCAGACAAACGCTTCAAAGCAAAGCCCATTTTTTCCTGGTCGGCTTTGGTCTTGGGTTCGATTCTCTGCGAGATAACCGGATCCGGGAAGATAATTTTTTCAAGAATAATCGGATCGTCCTCGGAGCAAAGCGTGTCGCCGGTCGTGGTATTTTTAAGACCGACTGCGGCGCCGATCTCCCCCGCTTTGATTTCTTCCATTTCCTCTCGCTCGTTGGCATGCATTCGTAAAATTCGGCCAACGCGCTCTTTTGAATCCTTTGTCGAGTTTAAGACATAAGAACCTTTGGCGATCTGGCCGGAGTAAACGCGGAAATAAGTTAGAGAGCCGACAAACGGGTCGGTGGCAATTTTAAAAGCCAGAGCCGCGAAAGGCTCTTCATTTTTGGGATGACGGAAGATTTCCCGACCTTTAAAATCCGTGCCTTTTGTCGGCGGCACCTCGTCCGGATTCGGCAGATAATTGACAACGCCGTCAAGCATCAGCTGGACGCCTTTGTTTTTAAGAGCCGAGCCGCAGATGATCGGTACGAGTTTGTTGGCGATGGTTGCCTCGCGCAAAGCTTTTCGCAGATCTTCTTTAGAAATCTCCTGGCCCTCAAGATATTTTTCCATCAGCCTGTCATTTGTCTCAACGACTCTCTCTATCATATATTTTCTATCGGCCTCGGCTTTTTCTTTCAATTCAGCAGGGATATCATAAAATTCCACTTTTTCGCCGTTTTCCCCAAGAAACCTGACGGCCTTGTTCTCGATCAAATCGATAACGCCCTCATATGTTTCGGCCATGCCTATAGGCGTGACGGTCGGGACAGCGTTTAAAGTCAAGCGCTCGCGAATCGAGGTTAGGCTCTTGTCAAAAGAAGCGCCCATGCGGTCGAGCTTGTTTATAAAACACATGCGGGGCACGCCGTATTTGTCGGCCTGGCGCCAGACGGTTTCGGACTGCGGTTCCACGCCGGCAACGCCGTCAAAAACCACTACCGCACCATCAAGAACGCGGAGCGAGCGCTGAACTTCAACGGTAAAATCAATATGGCCGGGAGTGTCGATAATATTAATGCGGTACTCATTTTCCTTTCTTTGTTCAGCCGGCAAGTAGCTCGGCTTCCAGAAAGTAGTGGTCGCCGCGGCCGTAATGGTGATGCCGCGCTCCCGTTCCTGCTCCATCCAGTCCATAATGGCCGCGCCCTCATGCACTTCTCCAATTTTGTGAGAGATGCCAGTGTAAAATAAAATACGCTCACTTACAGTAGTTTTGCCAGCATCTATGTGAGCGATAATTCCTATGTTACGAATTTTTTCGATGGGATACTCGTTCATGATAATTTCTAATTTCCAATTTCTAATTTCTAATCAATTTCTAATTAGAAAATTTTAAAATTGAATCATTAAAAATTGATTGAAAATTTAAAATTGAAAATTGAAAATTTTGGTAATTCGCAAATTACCAACTGAAGTGAGCAAATGCTCTATTGGCCTCGGCCATCCTATGCATGTCCAATTTTTTCTTAATAGCGTTGCCTTCGTTGTTTGACGCAAGCAGAAGCTCCTCGGCAAGTTTGGCGCGCATCGGTTTGCCTTTCTTGGCGTTGGCCGCGCCGATAATCCAGCGGAAAGTCAGAGCGGTTTTCCGCTCGCCTCTTACTTCCTGCGGCACCTGATAGTTGGCGCCGCCGACCCGCTTGGACTTAACCTCGATCACCGGCGAAACATTCCTCAAAGCCCGGTCGAATATTTCCAGAGGGTTGGCTTTCTTTTCTTTTTCAATAATATCAAAAGCGCCGTAGAGAATTTTCTGGGCCGCGGTTTTTCTGCCCTGGCGCATAAGGTAATTAATAAACTTCGCTACTTGCACGTTGTTGTAGCGGGTATCGGGCAGAATATTTCGTTTTACTTCTCGTTTTCTACGCATATTTATGCTAGATTACTTGGGTTTTTTAGCTCCATACTTAGACCTTTGTTGCTTGCGGCCTTCGACGCCGGCAAAATCCAAAACGCCGCGGACGATGTGATAGCGCACGCCCGGCAAGTCCTTAACGCGGCCGCCGCGGATTACGACTACGGAATGTTCCTGAAGATTGTGTCCTTCTCCCGGAATGTAAGCGGTGACTTCCATGCCGTTGGTCAGACGCACGCGGGCGACTTTGCGCAAAGCCGAGTTAGGTTTCTTGGGGGTGGTGGTAAAAACTTTGACGCAAACGCCGCGCTTGAAGGGTGAAGACGAAAAAACCGGCCGGTTCTGGAGGACATTAAAATAATGCCGCATGGCCGGCGACTTGGTTTTTTTAACATTCCGCTTTCGCGGACGTTTCATTAATTGATGAATTGTCGGCATGTTCCCTCGCTTTACTCGGTCAAGTTCAAAATTCAAAAATTAAAAGTCAAAATGACCGAACTTAAATAACCTCAACAATTTAACCGAAATCGGCGGGTTTGTCAATAAAAGAATAACGCGATCCGCCTTTCTATTTTTCCGAACCGGCTGTCCGCTTATTCCAGCGATAAGCGGCAGCACTCAGCGCTCGGCGCGCTGTTCTGCTGAAACCAAGCCAGCGCGCCTCCGCGATGTTCTTCAAAATAGAAAAGTGGAGGCATAGAAAAAGACAAAGTTGTGGTGCAGAGATCTAATAAATCATGCGACCAAGATATGGTCGCATGATTATTCACCGAGGTTTCACTTACCTGCCCTAGCTCTTTGCAAAGGCGTATTTAGCTAAATCATCTAAATCTAACTTACCCTTTCCGATTTCTTTGGCATCCTGATATATATCAGCTCGTAATGCCTCACCAAATGCAAATAAATACTTATTCTCATTGTCAGTATCTTTAATGGTATAGACGGAATCGTCTATTCTCTTAGTAAAACTTTTAACAAAATCCTTATATGTAGGGTTGTGCTCGACAAAGTTGCTCTGTAAATATTCAACAAGAACACCTTCAATTTTCCCTTTTGGGCTAACATAAAGGGAGGCTTCATGAGAAACCTGTATTAGCTTAGCTCTTTTAGATACTGATTCTCTTGTCCAAAAAAAATAATCTAATTCTTTATCGTATCTCGGCATCCAAAGATCTTTTTCAGCTATTGCGGAAAGGCTATTTATTAAATTTGTGAATTTGTTTTTCTCCATGGCACTTTTCTATTTTCTAAAGGATTTATAGCATAAAAATTGGGGGCATTTTTCTCGATTGCGGTTGCTATGACAGCAAAATTTTTATTGTGATAAAAAACTGGTATTTTCCAAAATGTTAAAAACCTAGTTCCCCTTATATCATCGAAATAGACTACCCTATAAAAATTCTCTTTGTTCAATTGCGATCCCACCGTTATACAATCTGGATCAGTAATTGTGGTTTCTATTTCATTCAAAAATTTTTGATGCAAAATCTTCGGACGTTTTTTGGCATGTCTGTCATAATTCTGCTTTTCGAACCTATAAGTTTGTTTCCCTCTCAGGAAATCAATAGAACCATCGGCATTTACTCTCATACTCATTTTATACCCAAAAACGCACTTGGTTAAGTTAAATTGTGGATATCTTTATTTTCCTGATATTTACCAATAGTCTGAAACAAAGTCAATAGAAAAGCTCCCGCCCCGCCTAAAACCCAAACTGCTGGCCGGTAATCAGCCAGAACAGGCCTTTTATAATAGGTATGATCAGGCTGAAGCCAAAAAACACAAAAAGCAAGATGATTATGAAGCCATAGCGTTCAAGCCACAGGCCGAGCCAATCCCAGCGCCGCGGCAGAACCGCCATCAGAAGTTTTGAGCCGTCAAGCGGCGGAATAGGCACCATATTAAACACCGCCAAAAGCAAATTTATCCAGACGATTATCGCGATAAACGAAAGAAAACTTGTGTTAAGAAGACTGGAGGGAATAAGCATAAACCGGATCATCAAACCAAAAAATGAAGCAAGAATTATGTTTGAAATCGGCCCGGCCAAGGCGACAAACGACGGTCCCCATTTTTTGTTTTTGAGATTGGCGGGGTTGTAAGGCACCGGCTTAGCCCAACCGATAACAAGAGCTGGTCCGCCAAAAAACGCCGGAATCGCCAAAAGTAGCGGTAAGATGACCGAACCAAAAAGATCGAGGTGAGGAATCGGATTGAGCGTCAGCCGACCGGCTTTTTCGGCCGTGTCGTCCCCTAAAAACTTCGCCGTGAGACCGTGCGACACCTCGTGGATGACTGCCGAAAATAAAAGCACCAATATTACGAAAACAAATAGTAAAATCTCCATGGGGTTGTAAAAAGTTATACTTTATGTAATAATATTAGAAATTATAAATTGGAAATTGATTAGAAATTGCCTGACTGCGCCAGATCTCGCGAAGCGAGAAAAATTAGAAATTAGAAATTTTTTAACACTATGTCCCGAGTCTGCGCTATTTGCGCCAAAACTTCAACTTTAATTACACCAAGAAACAAGCTTCGTGGCAAATATAACCCCGCCCCGAAAGTCAGAAAATACCCCAATCTCCAATGGGTTCATTTGCCTGCCCGCCAAAGCCTTGGCGTCGGCGGGGCTTCCGGCAAAAGAGTTAAGGCCTGCGTCACCTGCATTAAAACAATGCACAAAACTCGAGTATAATGAAAGGAGAACGGAAGTTCTCCTTTTTAGAACCACTCAGAAACGGGATGTCGTATAATGGTAGTATGCAAGGCTGGGGGTCTTGCGGCCAGGGTTCGATTCCCTGCATCCCGACACTTCGACTCGTTTCACTCGCTCAGTACAAGCATTTCGACTCACTTCGTTTGCTCAGTGTAAACATAATAAAATGAGTAAACTTTTAATCGCAACCACAAACCCCTCGAAGCTTCAGGAAGCCGTCTCAATTCTCGGAGGCAATTTTGAGGTTTTAAGCTTGAAAGATTTTGAAAATATAAAATCGGTTGAAGAAACCGGAAAAACTTTTGAAGAAAACGCGGTCCTAAAAGCCAAGGGATATTTCGCCCAAACCGGAGTTCCCTGCGTTGCGGACGACGGCGGACTGATTGTTGATTATCTTGGCGGAGCGCCGGGAGTTTCCAGCCACCGCTGGCTTGGCCGGCAAGCAACCGATCAGGAACTGGCCGAGGCAATTATTGAAAAAATGGCCGGTGTCCCCTTCCATCAAAGAAAAGCCCGCATCGGCGGTTTTTTGGTTTTTTGGGACGGCCGAAATTTATTGAAAAAAGAAAACTGGACCGAGGGCTATATTTCCGAGCGGTTACAGGGCGAGGTCAGACCGGGTTTCCCCTACCGCCCGGTTATGGTTGTAGCGCAGTTCGATAAACCCTATGCTTTTTTAACCAGCGAAGAGCATGAAAAAGTTAACGCCCGCAGAAAAAACCTTAAAGAATTGATACGAGAAATAAAAAGGTTGGGATACTAAAATACCCCATAAATTATGGGGTATATGGATTCTTGCTTTTGAGAACAAGCTGGCGATCGAGTACATCTTTATGCAGTGTGTCTTGACTACGTTTCAACATTACTTCCATATGGCCGATCAGCCTACCCTCTTCATCCACTACTTCGACCAATCGCGTGTAGTATGGCCCATCGTAACAATCACCACTTTTGACAATCTGCGCGGCTTCATAAGCAGTATTCATGCGCCGCTTGTATTCATCCTTGATGTCCCTGAAAACACCATCCACGCCGATTTCAAGATGTTCCGTCTCTTTTTCAGCATGGCACAAAGCCGTAACTGTCTCGGCATAAAGCCAATAGCGCAGTTCGTCTTTCCAATCGCCCCTCTTAACTTTGATTTGCGGCACGCGCTGGATGAATCTCGTGAAAGCGTAGTTGAATTCGCCGAGGTACACGCCCTCGTAGCCGTACTTGGCGCCAGTCTCATAAATCGCCTTAGCCAAATCCCATGTCAGGCCATTACCAACAACGCTGGGACTTTTTAGTATATCGCGAAGATCATATGCTACGCGGATAAAAGTCTGCTCGTAAATCGGGCGCAAGGAGAAATTATTGGTTATATCTTCGGCCACGCTCTGAGCTAATGGCTCAAGCGCCGCATCGATTACTTCGCGATCGGTTGATTTACCGTCAGTCTTCTTACTCGGTACGTAGGGCACGATTCTGCTCCGTTTTGGTAAAGATTAAAGAACGCCTTCAAAATAACAGATAAAAAAAATTCGTCAACCAGGAAGTGAAAATTGGACACGCCCTTTCAAATTCTTTTGCCCGGCGATTCAATGTTTAACCATTATAATTTCTAAAACATGGTAAAAAGCTTATCTGATGTAATAAAGAATTTGAGGGCAAAAATGCCAGGAAGTAGAAATTCGACAAATTCATTTTTGTCCTTAAAATTCTTTATTAAAACTCAAGATATATTTTGTGTATAGCGTACACTACAGTATCAATCTAGAAAAAACGGACAAAAAGAATTTTTAAGGACGGGTCGAATTTTCACTTCCTGGAATGAATTTGTCCAATTTCTACTTCCTGGTCAAGAATTAAAAAATCCCCGCCACAACTTCGCAGATGTCGGCGGGGATTTTAATAGCCTCAGGAAATTCTTTAGGAAGATTATTGGAATTAAATCCAAGTGGGTGTCCGCAACTCCGGCGCACGCGCCGGAGCGATATAGGAATCCCTAATATATATTTTTAGCCCAAAATCTTCAAAAAGAACCGCTCCCAAAGCCAAGTACATTATACGACAAAAATCCCAATGTCAAAATCCCAATGTCAAATAAAACCTCAAATCCCAATGACCAAAAGCATAAATTTGAGATTTGAAGCTTGAGATTTTATTAGAAATTGGAAATTGAGATTTGAGATTTTCAGAACATAATGTCTTCTTCCGCGCGTTTGTATTCAAAAATCTCGCCGGCTTTAAACCAATATTTCAATTCGTGCCTTGCCTCCTCGGGCGTTTCAGACGCGTGAATCAGATTATGGACCGCGCGCTTACCCTTGTTAGCCAACGCAGCCGAATCAACCGAAAAGTCCCCTCTTATGGTGCCCATTTCGGCTAAAGCCGGAATGGAATTGCCAACCAATTTCCTTACCATATCAACCGCGTGAATCCCTTCCACGACGATTTTTACGACGGGACCGGAGGTCATAAAGTCCAGAATCCAGTTGCGGACGGACTTGCCGATTTTCATCGGGTCGTCGGTGCCCATTTCTTTCTTCGGGTCCCAGCCGTATTTAGCGTAGGTGGCAAGCGACTTTTCACCGAGACGCTTCACCCATTTCAAATCTTTCGGATAGTGCTCGTCAATCTGCTTGCGACTCGGCTTAACCATTGAAATGGCGATTACTTTTAGGCCGCGCTTTTCAATGCGGGCAACGACCTCACCGATCAAGCCCCGCTTGACGCCGTCAGGCTTTATCAGCACTAGCGTTTTTTCTTCCTTTGGATTTTTTGTCGCCATGATTTTAGAAAATTAATTTAGTAAAGGAAAAATATCATAGTTCGTCTTAATTGACAATGAGCTTTTTATAGCTTAATTTAGCGGCAAAGCTCGTTAACATCTATAGAGGCGGGAAATGGGAAAGAAGATCTTCGTGATTTGCCCGGTAAGAAACGTCAGTAAAAAAGTAAGGAACAAGATAGACGGATATGTTTATTATATGGAATCAAACGGATACGAGGTTTATTGGCCCGACCAAGACAACCCTTATCAGAATACCGACAGGGTCGGCTTTCTGATTTGCGACTATAACCGCGAAAGAATGCTCGAAGCCGATGAAGTTCACATTTGGTATGATAAGAACAGCATCGGTTTTGTTTTTGATCTTGGGATGTTTTTCATCATCCTGCGCCTCCAGCGCCCTAAGAAGTTTGTCATCATAAATACGGCTGATGTTAAACCGACTCCTCACAAGAGTTTTGAAAATGTTTTGATTGATTTGAGTCAAAGGCTCAATCAGTACTTCCAGAAGGATATTTAAGTGATCAAACTCGTTATTTTTGATTGGGACGGCACTTTATACAAAAGCTACAGAGTTAACAGCGAGGCGCTTGACGAGATGCTGGCGCACTTCGGCGCCCAACCTTTCGGAGAAGCCAACTGGCGCAAACTTTACCGGCCGGACTATATGTCTCTTTACCGGGAAATGGGCATCACACAAAGCCGCGAAGAAATCTGGCGAGTTTACGAAGAGAAATTAAGACAAAAACCTTTTGCACCTCTTTGCGACCACGTCGAAGACACGCTCCGATGGCTTCATGAAAGAAACATAACCGTCATTATCGTCAGCATGGCAATTACCAAAATCATCGAGAACGTTCTTGAGAAGTACGGCTTAAAAAATTATATTTCTAGAATTTACGCCGGCATGGACCATGTACAAAAACTCGAGACTATAGGGAATCTGGTCCGGGAACTTGCTCCGGCAAAACCGGAAGAAGCGATTTTCATTGACGATAGTCCCCACTTCATAAAAGAAGCGGAGAAGCTTGGCTGTATCACCGCGGCTTTCCTTGGCGGCTACCACGCTAAGGAAGAATTCCTCGGGGTCCGATATAATTTTTCCATCAGCGCGCTCGACAGTCTTCAGCGCTACATTAATTTTCTGAACCGGCAGCAATCCGGAGAATTAGATCCGCAACCAAAACGGATTTTGCCAACCTAACCACACATTATTAATGTGTGGTTTATTTTTCCTTAAAGATGCTCGTCGTGTAACCATTGCTTAGTACTTTGATGTCACTGTCTTTATCGGTGCGGAATATCGAAATATTTTCAGCCTGAGGTCGTTCGACTCCGAAAGTTTCAGACTTGAGAAGCTGGTCCGCTCCTTGAGGCGAAAAATTTTTTAATCGATCCAGAGTCGCCGGCGCCGGATGACCATAGCGATTACGCGCACCGACCTCTATTATCGAGGCTTGAGGCTGAACTAACTTTAGAAACTCCAAAGAAGAAGAATATTTCGAGCCATGATGGCCCACTTTCAATATATCCGCCCGCAGGCCGTTACCGTAAGCCAAAAGCTGTTTTTCTACCGCCGATGTGGCGTCTCCGGTCATGAGCAAAGCGAAATCGCCAAAACTCATCTTCGTAACCACGGAGTCGTCATTCACGTCATTGCCGGCCATGCCGAAGCTTTCATTATATCCGCCGAATAAGTCGAGCTTATTTCTTTCCGGCCATAAAATATCAACATCCATTTTCGGGCCGAAGTGAAGCGCCTGACCAGCTTTAGCGAATATTATAGACGTATTTTTGTCGCGCAGCGTTTTTAAAAATTCGCCGTATATATCGGTCTTCAGATAGGCGGCGCTCATAATGACCACTCCGACGTCATATCTTTTCAGAACCTCAACAAGCCCGGTAACATGGTCCGCGTGAGGATGTGTGAGAATAACAATATCGATTCTTTTTTGAAGCGGCGGCAAATGGTCTCCCAATTTATTTAGAACTCTATTATCGGGACCGCCGTCAACCAGCATTGTTTGCTCGTAAGGCGTTTTTATTAAAATAGAATCGCCCTGGCCTACATCAAAAAAAATCACTTCCAAAAGGACGCCTTGAGTTTTTACAAAAATCAGGCCCCAAATAACTGCCGTAAAAAGCGCAACTGCCGCCAGGAAAATAAAATAACGCTTCATAATAGTCCGCTCAAAAACTTAACAATAAAAAGTTGCCAAGAAAGTAAAATCCAAGCCGGAATCGCTATTACCGACGCGGCGCCGACCGACACGAAGCCGGCAATGCCCGCCAAAAAACCGAAAAACATTGTCGGAGGGATAGCGGGTAAGATTAAAACATTGGCCAGGGGCGCGACAAGAGAAACTTGTCCGAATCCGAAAAGTAAAACAGGAAAAACCGCCGCTTGAGCCGAAAGAGTCGCCGCCAAATTAGCGCGAAAAGAAAATATATTGGGCAATGTCGAAAACCATTTATTAAAATATGGCGAAATATAAATAAGCCCCAAAGTGGCGAGAAAGGACAGTTGAAACCCCGCGTCATAGCGTAAAAGACGCGGATTTAAAAAGAGCATTAACGCTCCGGCTAAAACCAACGCATTGCTAACGCCATAAATCCGATCGCGAGCCCGAGCGATAATCAGAAGGCTCCCCATAATAGCGGCGCGCACGACAGAAGCGCTAGCGCCGGAAATAACAGTAAAGAAAACTATGCCAGCGCCGACTATCCAAATACTGGCACGCCTCGGAACAAGCAAATACGCCAAGAAATTGAAAACTAAGACACTGATAAGAGAGATATTGTAGCCGGAAATGGCGACGATATGGCTTGTTCCAGTTTTATTAAAAGCTTCGAGCAAGTCTTTTGGCAAACCGCGCCTTGCCCCCAAAAGTAGCGCGTTTAGAAAAGAAGCGTGCGGTTCGCTTAAAATTTTATTGACGCTGGCAACAAACGCGCCTTTGTAGGAAAACAAACGTCCAAAAAGAGTCACGCGGCCGGATGAATCAACTTTTGTAATTTTGAAATTTTGTCCAACCCAAAATATATCCCGTTTTGCAAGATAATTTTTATAATCAAAGTCATCGAAGTTTTCCGGCCGACGAATTATCCCTTTAATCGTCAGTAAATCGCCGTAAGAGTATGCCGGCCAGAGTGGCGTTTTAAAAAGAACCTTGCCAAAGTCAGGCGTTTCTAAAACATAATAGACCGCGTCTGTCCTGACATCCGGCTCTTCTGATACCAAACCGGAAAGCTCTAGAGCGTCGCCGCTCGCATAAGAAGTTATCCCTCGCCCTGTGTTATCAAAAACCACTGCGCTGCGCCAGAGTCCAAAACCGAAAATCAAAATGCAAATGCCAAAAACGATTCCGAAAACGAACTCTAAATCTTTAAACCTGCGGCAAGCGCCTCTCAGTAATATGAAAACGCCGAAAACAAAAACTCCGCCGATAATCATCGGCGGAGTTTTTAAAAATGAATACAGAAATATGCCTCCCACAAAACTCATCAATATCAAAACAAAAACTTTTGATTTAGGCATGCAATCCTACTAATTACGAATATTAGCGAATTACAAATTATAAATTCGTAATTCGACCGCATTCGTAATTCGTAGGAGGAAGCCCTTATTTCTTAACATCCTTTTTTCTTCTTAAAAATGCCGGTACATCCCACTCGTCTTCTTCCTCATCAATGATTTGGACTTCGGGTTTTTTAGAGACGTTAATACCTTTGATTACTTCCGATTTTTTACCATTGCCATTTATATCCAACGATATGACCGGCCGGATCAGTGCGGGTTTAAAGGGCGGCTTGAGCTGCGATTCACTTTTAAAAAGCGGCTCATTCCCATTGCTATTACTTCTATTACTTCCAAATCCGGTGGCGATTACAGTCACTTTAACCTCACCTTTCTTCAGGCGAGTATCATGCAAGGCGCCAAAAATGACTTTGGCGTTGGAATCGATTGACTCTGTAATAGCTTTCGCGGCGTCGTTTATGTCGGTCATTGTTAGGTCCGCGCCACCGGAAACATTGAACAAAACACCCCGGGCGCCGTCAATAGAAACATCAAGTAAAGGAGAGTTAATAGCGGACTTAGCCGCGTTTACTGCGCGGTCTTCACCCGAGGCCTTGCCGATGCCCAAAAGAGCCGACCCGGCTTCGGACATGATTACCTTTATATCGGCAAAATCCACATTAACAATGCCGGGGTAAGTTATCAGATCGGCAATGCCCTGAACGCCCTGACGCAAAATGTCATCAACTATGCCAAAAGCATCCAAAATGCTCGTATTCTTATCAATTAAATTATGGATTTTATCGTTCGGAATCGTAATGAGAGTGTCGACGCGGTCGCGCAGCTGTGTCATCGCCTCATCGGCTATCTTGGTCCGCTGGGCTCCTTCAAAACCAAAGGGTCTTGTAACAACTGCCACTACCAAAGCACCGACGTCTTTAGCCGCGTCGGCAATGACCGGCGAGGCGCCCGAACCGGTTCCGCCGCCAAGACCGCAGGTGATAAAAACAAGGTCAGCCCCCCTTAGGGCGTCCTGAATTTCGTCGCGGTTTTCTTCCGCCGCCTGCCGGCCGACGTCCGGGTTCATCCCCGCGCCGAGACCCCGGGTCAAATTTTTGCCTATGTGGATTTTCACCTGGGCCTTTGTATGGTGCAGATCCTGCGCATCGGTATTGACGGCAATAAAATCAACGCCCTTTATTTGAGCGTTAACCATGCGGGTAACGGCGTTGCCGCCGCCGCCGCCGACACCGACCACTTTAATACGCGCGAATGTTTCTATGTCCGGTTTAATGTGAGGCATATAAATTTCCTACTAATTACGAATAACACCGAATTACGAATATTTCAAATGCCAATTATAAATTTATTTTATTTATTCGTAATTCGCGATCATTCGTAATTGGTAGGAGAAAGTCTTTACGGGGCAAATTTCTTCAGCCAGTTCATCAGACCCCTCCAAAAACCTTCTTCATCGTTTTGGGATACCAATACCTTTCCCTCGTCAAATCCCCACATCACCAATCCCAAAGCCGTAGCATAAGAAGAATCCTGGAGAATTTCTTCTGGCCCGATGATTTCTTCGGCAACTCCGCGAGCCGTCGGCAAACCGAGCTCCTTTTTTGCCAGTTTATCAAGCCTCGGAATCTTTGAGCCACCGCCAGTCAGCACCACGCCTCCCGGCAGATAAATTGATTTTTTCAGCGACTTAACCTGTTTTTGGACCTGCTCAAGAATTTCTGAAAACCTCGCTTCGCAAATTTCAGCTATTACTTTGCGCTCAACGGTTTTATCCCCCCCGAATTTTTTCAAGTCAACCATGTCTCTGGAACTGGTTGATTCAACAAATGCCGAACCATGGGCCTTTTTCAGTTTTTCGGCGGATTCGGCGTCTATAACAAGTCCCTTGACTAAGTCCCGCGTTACATAATGAGAACCAAAAGGCAGGACCATCGCGTGAGTGATGTCCCCTTCTTCAAAAACCGCGAGACTCGTCGTGCCGCCACCGATATCCAAGACCAAAGCTCCTAAATCCCGCTGTTTCCGGTTTAGGATGGCGCGTGAAGCGGCCAGCGGCGTAAAAACTATTTCTTTTACGCGTATTCCGGCGAGGTCCGCCGCTTTTCGTAAATCTTTTATGGGCTTGGAAAAACCTTCAATCAAAAGGGTGTTAACTTCCAAACGGCTTCCTGTCATGCCAAGAGGATCCTTGACTGCCCGATCGTCGTCAACGCTCCAGGCCTGGGGCAGATTATGCAGCAATTCCCTGTTCGGGATGGGTGTTAAAGATGACGCCTGCGCCAAAGCGCGTTCAATGTCTTCGTTTGAAATAATCCGGTCGGCGCGTGAAACCATTGCGATACCGCGCGACGGCCTAACGATAACGTGATCGCCGCCGACGCTGACAATCGCTTCATCAAACTTAATGCCCGCGTGAGCTCTCGCTTTTTCAAAGGATTCGCTTATAGCTAAAGCCGCTTCTTCAATGTCGTCAACCACTCCCTTTTTAATACCGCGACTGTCGGCAGAACCCCAGCCGACGATTTGAGGCAAAAGTTGTGTCCGAGATTTCTGGGCAACAACCGTTTTCACAGCCGTCGTGCCGACATCCAATCCTACGATTATTTGTTCGCGAGTCATAATAGAAATTAAAAATTTAAAGTGAAAAGTTATAATTTGATATTTTTTAAAATTTTCTCTTCTCGTGCCGCCATCTCACGCCCTTCTTTTGTTGTCTTATGATCGTATCCGAGAAGATGCAGAAGGCCGTGGATAACAAGTTTTATCAATTCTTTTTCGAAATCTTTTCGATTCTTTTTTATTCCCGACAGAATTTGGTGCGGATCTATCAATATTTGTCCTAATGATATCACGGACTTTGACTGCAAATCAAACCCGCCTTCCGGACGGGCAGGTTTTCCCAATTTCCGACTTCCAGAGCCAAAATTAACCGATTTTTTCAACTCGGTTTTTGTCATCTGTGGAAAAGACAATACATTAGTGGCCCTGTTTTTTCTTCGCCAGATTCGGTTCAGCCGGCGAATTTTCTTGTCGCCGACAACTAAAACAGCCATTTCGACTGGCTGTTTAATTCCGAGGTTTTTAAGCGATTTCAAAATAACATTAACAACGAATTTACGGGGTATCAGAAACTTCGTTTTATTATATACAAGAATCTCATGCGGCATAATTTCCAATTTTGAATTTTAAATTTTGAATCAAATTCTAATTTCTTAATTTTTAAACATTAAATCATTAGAAATTCATTGAAAATTTAAAATTAGAAATTTAAAATTTATAGTTGGGATAATTCTTCCTCAACGATCTTCTTTACCAGAACTCCATCGGCCCGTCCCTTGGTTTCTTGAGTTACCCTGCCCATCACTTTGCCAAAATCTTTGGTGGAAGAAGCGCCGGTCTCGATAATTTTTGCTTTTACGATTATTCTTACCTCTTCCCCGGACAATTCCTTCGGCGCGTATTTTTTTAGGATTTCCAATTCCTGTTTTTCTTTTTCCGCCAAGTCAGGTCTCGCGGATTCGTAAGCGGCAATGGAGTCTTTGCGTTTTTTTACTTCGCTTGAGATCACTTCGATAATTTCTTCTTCGGTCAGACGGGATTTTTCTTCGAGTTCCCGCGCTTCGGTGACTTGTTTGGAGAGCTTGGTTCTTTTTTCTATTTCTTTATTGTGAATCGCGCTGATCAGAAGTTTAACGGTCAAGAGCGTTTGTGAATCGCCGCTTTTCATCGCGGCTTTCATGTCTTCGGTCAGTTTTTGGTTTAAATTCATACGCTTCGCTTAATAATCCGAATTTATAATCCTAATATCCGAATATTCCGAATGAATTTTAGTTTAGGTTTCTGCATATTCGGGTTATTCGGATAAAGATTCCAATCATTCGGATTATGATAATTTATCTTCGTCTTTCTTCTATCTTACCGAGCTTAACTAATTTTTCATGTTCTTTGGTCATCGTCGCTCGCCGTAAAGCGTCAATTCTTTTCTTGCGCTTCGACTTCGGGGGTTCGTAAAAACGAGTACGGCGGGCGCGCAATAAGACGCCGCTTTGCTGAACACGCCTGGAAAAGCGCCTCAATAAAGACGCTGTGGTTTCTTTTTCTTTTTTTCTGACTTCAACTGCCATAAAGTTACTAATTTACCAATTTCAGAGGTTTGCCTGCTAACAGATGCAGGTGGAGATGTTCAACTTCCATGCCAGCATCTCGGCCGATATTAAAAATTAATCGGTAACCATCTTCGGAAATTCCCGAACTTTGCGCGACTTCCTTCGCCTTAAGTATCAGCCGACCAACAAGCTCGGTATCTTTTAGTCTAAGAGTATTCACCGGACCTAAATGCGTTTTAGGGATGAACAAGAGGTGAACTGGCGCTTTCGGCTTTATATCTTTGAAAACAACGAATGCCTCATCTTCGGCGATTATCTCTGAAAAAATCTCTTTATTGGCTATTTTGCAAAAAATGCACTCCATGGTTCCAGAACCTATTTTTTATCATCAATTTCCTCATCAGTCAAATTACTAATCGACCGCCGAGCAGGCCCAATCTTTTTGAGCCGCTTTTTAACCTCATCGATGATCTTTGCCAGTGGAATCGTTTCTTGCGTTCCGGACTGCATTTCCCGCAAAATTACGGTATTATCAAGCGCTTCTTTTTGGCCCATAATCAAAGAAATGTCGGCGCCAAGCCGGTCAGCCACCCTAAGTTGGGCTTTTATCGAATCACGACCGAACGATTCGGCAACTTGGACGCCGGCTTTCCTGAAGTCTTCAAAAAGTTTTAAGCTTTTTCTTTTTGCCAAATCTCCCAATTGAGCCAAGAAAATTCTGACACGCGGCTTTGTAGCCGCGATTTTTAGTTCCCTTCGTTGTATTTCGGCAATGACCCGTTCAAGTCCCAAAGCCCCGCCCACAGCCGGCGTAGGTTTGCCGCCTAACAGTTCAATAAGGCCATCAAAACGTCCGCCCCCTCCCAAAGCCGACTGTGCCCCTACTACCTCTTCGGGAACAACTTCAAAAACCGTACGCGTATAGTAATCCTGCCCTCTCACTAAATAAGGATTTAAACTGTATGGCAACCCTAGTTCATCAAGAAATTCAAGGACTGACTTAAAGTGGTTATGGCAATTTTCATCAAGATGGTCTATTAAATGCGGCGCCAGACTCCTCAAAGCGACGCAATCAGCCTCCTTGCAGTCGAAAAGACGCAAGGGATTTTCTTTGAATTTCCTTTTGCAGTTCTTGCAAAGCCGGTTAACTCGATTCCGGTAGAAATTTTTTAGCTCGTCTCTGAACTTCGGGCGGCATTGTTTGTCGCCGATGCTGTTTATCTGGATAGTTAGGCCTTTTAGGCCCAGTTCGGTTAAAATAGCGTAGATAAGCTGAATTATCTGGGCGTCAATCACCGGGTCCGGATCGCCGATAGTTTCAAAACCGATCTGGTGATGTTCACGATAGCGTCCGGCTTGAGGCGCGTCATGCCTAAACATCGGTCCAATATAAAAAAGTTTGACCGGGTGCGGCTGGCTGACCATGCCGTTTTCAAGATAAGAGCGGATGATTGGGGGCGTTCCTTCGGGCCGCAGAGCAAGAAGATCGCCTCCCTTGGTGCGCAGGGTGTACATCTCTTTTTCGACAATGTCAGTGCCCGCGCCGACGCCCTTAGCGAAAAGCTCGGCATTTTCAAGAATCGGGGTTTCTATCAGTTCAAAACCGTAATAGAGCGCCAACTCTTTAGCGATTTTGACGCAACGCTCCCAATATTTTTGCTCGGCCGGCAGAATGTCGCGCATACCGCGAGGTACCTGAAATAATTTTGATTTTCCTTTTCGTGACATAAATAACTAAATTTTTAATTTCAAATTTTCAATTTTTAATCAATTTTTAAGTTCTAATTTCCAAATCAATTTCAAAATTAATCTAATACGCCGGCGCCTGATTGAGTAATTCAAAAGTATCCACCGGCCAGACCCTTACAAACACCCTTCCAACAATATCGCTTTTTGGCAAAACCCCCCAGCGCCGGGAATCCGAAGACGACAATCTGTTATCGCCAAGAACAAAATATTCATCCCTATTGAGGCGCTGTTTGACATTGCCATCGGTCGCGAGGCCTTGTGGCAAGTAAGCCTCATTCAAAACAAAACCTTTGGGGTTTTCGTCATTATAAACATTCACCTGTCCGGATTTAATCTCAACCGTCTCCCCGGGAAGCCCTATTATCCTTTTGATATAGTAAGTGCGGGTGTCTAAAGGATACTTAAAAACAATCACTTCGCCCCTTTCAGGAGTGCGGAAATAATAACTTAGCTCATCAACTATCAAGTATTGGCCATCGTCAAAATTCGGCTCCATGGAAGCGCCTTTCACGAAAAACGGCTGGAAAATAAAATAACGGGCAAGCCCCGCCAGCACCAACGCAATGACGGCGATCTTAAAAAGTTCCCAGATAAAGCCAAAAAAATTACGCATTGCCTCTTTCATTGTCTAAAATTTTATCAGGAAGTAGAAATTGGACAAATTCATTCCAGGAAGTGAAAATTCGACCCATCCTTAAAAATTCTTTTTGTCCGTTTTTTCTAGATTGACACTGTAGTGTACGCTATACACAAAATATATCTTGAGTTTTAATAAAGAATTTTAAGGACAAAAATGAATTTGTCGAATTTCTACTTCCTGGCATTTTTGCCCTCCAAATTCTTCATTAGAGCGCAGGCTCTTTTTGTAAGTTAGAGAAACCATGATTAGCCCAACACCGATTAATCGGGCAAAAGAATTTAGGAGGGTAGTCCAATTTTCACTTCCTGATTTTATCATAAAAATTAGCCAATTGCAATAGCAAATTTTGGCTTAAATAAAGCAAATTATAGATAGCCGACTGGCTTCTTGATATGGCTTCTGATAATATATTTTTATATGAAACTAATCATCGGCCTCGGTAATCCCGAAAAAGAATATGAAAACACCCGCCACAATGCCGGCTTCCTTTTTGTTAATGAGCTGGCAAGACAACTAAAAGTAGCGGAATTCAATTATAAGAAAAAATTATTTTCCGAAGTAACGGAAGCCGAAATTCCAAATTACAAAGCCCAAAAATCAAACAAATTACAAAGCCCAAAAATCAAAACCCAAACAATGATTCTGGCCAAACCTCAAACATTTATGAATAAATCCGGCGTTGCCGTCGCGGCTTTGGCAAAATTTTACAAAATTAAGCCTAAAGATATTTGGATAATTCACGATGACATTGATATTCTTTGGGAAAGTTTTAAAATATCATTCGGACGATCATCTGGGGGGCACAAGGGAGTTGAATCTATCATCGGGGCTCTAAAAACAAAAGATTTTTGGCGAATAAGAATAGGTATCCAACCTACCCTAAAAAAACACACGCCCGCTGAAAAAATTATTTTGAAAAAATTTACGCCGGCAGAATTAAAAATTCTCGGCAATACAATAAAAAAAGCCGTCTCCCAATTGGAAATGGCTTCAGATAACTCCTAAGAGTTTAGGAACAATTAGAGCGAATACTACAGGGAGCAGGAACTTTATCAACCTCAGAGCCCGTATTGTAAACACTATCAAAAGAGCAGCGATTAGCAAGATAAAGGCCAATCCCGCAATACCCAAAAGAAAGAATATCGCTAAAGCTGCCGCGCCAAGCACAATAGAGTAAAATAATTCCAACATTTTACTCCTCCATTTCCGGCCATTCTTTAACGCCGCGCGCCAACAGATAACAGGATAGGCCAAGATAAAGAGCGAAAAACCCCAAAGCGCTTGTGATTTCCCAGGCGCGCTTCATTCTACTCCTCATCGGAGCGATTAATAGGCGGAAGAGAATCGTTGGGACGACCACGATATTCAAGATATTCGTTGCGATAACGCTCCTTGGCGGCCTTTATTTCCGCCTCGGTCGGATCCCGGTGTTCCGGCCCGCCGATTGTAGCGGCGCGGCCAAACATGAATCCGATTAGTAGACCGCCGACGAAGAAAGCTATAAAAATAATCACGGCCATGTCTCCGAGAGAAATAGTCCAAAACTTGCCGAATAGCGCCTCCATTATCACCACCTCTATTTGACAAAGACCCAAAGTAAATAGATAATAAACCATTAGGTAATAAATGTCAAGTCGGATTGCCACTTTTCATGCGATCGCTTAAAAAGAGGTAATTGTCTTGCGCCCGATAAAGTGTTACTAACCAGATGATAATGTATAGTCTTAAGTTAAGCACACTAGGCGATCAGATGTGGTTTTTAGCAGGCTACTTTTGCGAGCGGCCAAGGAGGCGAAGCCGAGCGAGCAAAAGTGATCCGAGCCGACTGGCGAGGAGAGCCACTGAGCGAGTTTCGGAGGGATGAGTGAAGGGTGCTAAAAAGCAGATTTGGTCGCCTGATATGAAAACAAATCAAGAAATCCTGATTGCCGGAATCACCCCCTCATTTTTGGAGAAGGGGCTTTTATGGTTTCAGGAAAATTTTGAAAAAATAAAAACCCATGCCAAAACCAACTCCTGGTGGCAAGACAACACCCTGTTTCTGGAAACTAGCCAAAGCGTTAAAATCTCCGAAGTACTGCGGCGGCTTACCGATTTGGGATATGAAAGAGTTTCTTATCTGGGAGCGAGGGGCGAATTTTCACAACTCGGCGGAAGTATTGACGTCTTCCCGATAAATGCCGTCATGCCCATAAAGATTGATTGGCTTGGCAATATCATCGAAACAATAAGCGATATTAAACTCACCGCCGCCGAAAAAGAATCGGCGACGCTGGCTCGTCTCAAAAAATCAAAAATAGAAGAAAGATACAAGCCCGGCGATTATGTCGTCCACCTCGACCATGGAATAGGCATTTTCCGCGGCTTTGCCGCGGAAAATGAAACCACAAAGCCCAAATTACAAATTCCAAACAAAGCCAAAATTTCAAACGACCAAAACGGTTCTGATTTTTTCATAATTGAATACGGAGCGCCGCGGCCGGGCGCGGCGCCAGACACGCTTTATGTGCCATTTGTTAAAGCTGACAAACTGTCGCCTTATTTGGGGTTCGCAACGCCTCAGATTCACCGCCTGGGCAGCCAGATTTGGTTCAATACCAAAAAAAGAATAAAAGAAGAAACGATAAAGCTGGCTCAGGAACTAATCGCTCTTTACGCCAAAAGAGAAATGGCTCAAAGACAACCGGTCCTAGGAGACGAAGCGCAAGAAAAATATTTCGCTACAGAATTCGAATATATAGAAACCGAAGACCAAATCCGCGCTCTGGAAGAAATCAGCGCTGACCTTAGAAAAGAACGGCCGATGAACCGGCTTGTGTGCGGCGACGTCGGTTTCGGCAAAACCGAGGTTGCTATGAGAGCCGCTTTCAAAGCGGTGCTTTCAGGATTGCCGGTGGCGGTTCTGACGCCGACCACTATTCTTTGCGAACAGCATTTTGAAACTTTCTCAAAAAGATTCAGCCGTTTTCCGATTATGGTCGCGCGGCTCTCCCGCCTGACACCAAAACAGGAACAGCATGAGGTCATTAAAAAAATCAAAGACGGCAAGATTGACATCGTCATCGGCACTCATCGTTTGCTCTCAAAAGACCTGGCGGATCTTTTCCCCCAAAAGGGAGGACTTTTGATAATAGACGAGGAACAGCGATTCGGCGTTAAGCAAAAAGAAAAACTTAAGTCGTTGAACCCCAAAATCGACATCCTAAACTTGTCGGCCACGCCCATCCCCCGCACGCTTTATCTCGCGCTCTCTTCGCTGCAGGACGTAAGCCAGATCAAAACTCCGCCGCCCGGCCGCCTCGCGATAAAAACTTTCGTTTTGCCTTACTCCCGGAAAGTTATCAGGGACGCGATTGATTTTGAGCTGGAACGCAGTGGTCAAATCTATTATCTTCATAACCGCATTGAAACTATAGAGTTGGTGAAAAGGCGCCTGCTGAAAATAAAACCAGACCTCAAAATCGGGATACTTCACGCGCGGCTGTCCGAAAAACAGATAATAGAAACAATGAAAAAATTCCACGTCGGCGAAATCCAGATGATTCTCGCGACAAGCATTATCGAAAACGGCCTTGATTTTCAGAATGCCAATACATTAATCGTCGACAGCGCCTCCCGTTTGGGGCTTTCTCAAAGCCACCAAATAAGAGGCCGGATCGGCAGGTCAAACGCCCAGGCCTACGCTTATTTCCTGTATCAATCAAAAAAATTTGACCCCGTTAGAAGCAGATCGTCCCAAGACGATCGTAGCCGCGCTTCCGGCAGAGCGGCTTCTAACGGGGCGGGAGATAAAGCCAAACGGAGGCTTTTGGCGCTTCAGGAGCATCAGGATCTGGGCGCCGGCGATGATATCGCCTTGCAAGATTTGGAAATCAGAGGCGCGGGCAATATTTTGGGCAGAGAGCAGTCAGGCCACATTTCGGCAATCGGTCTTAATTTATATTGCCAGATGCTTAGCGAGGCGGTAGAAACTCTAAAACAAAATTAAAACCGGGAAGTGAAAATCGGCTTTTTAAAGCCGAATGTTTTGCGAAGCAAAATTACTCGGCTTGCTAATTTTCTACTCCCCGGCTTTTGGTTTATTTTTCAAGACTTCGAGCCGTGCAGTAAAGTCCTGCCGAATCAGAAATGCCGGAATGGCGTTGACAATGTGATCGCTTTCTACCGCCCAAGTCATGGCCATAAGTTCGCCTTTGGCGTTAAAAACACCGCCCCCCGACATGCCTGGGCCGCTGATGCCATCGGCGATGAAAAAAAAATTCAATAGTAAGAAATAAACAAATTCTCCGGCCTGCCCCCTTTCGTTAACGACGGCGCGGACAAAATAAGCCTGGTTAACGACAGGAAGCGTGCCTCGAAGATATCCGGAAACCCAGAAACTCTCTAATCGTTCCGGCGCTTTTTGCGCTATTGAAGCGACAGCGACATCAAGTTTTCCAAGGTCGCTGTTTGGCACCTCTACCTGTAAAAGAACGTATTCCAAATTCCAGGCGACAAATAAAAATTTAGCGGAATAGCCAGTCTGGGCCACCGGGAAAGCGATACTCTTTTCCGGAAAGGCCGCGACAATCTTTGTTTCTTTCAAAAGTTCGGAATTCTCCGTCAGCAAAACATGGGCTGCCGTGATAACATAAAAAATCGTTTTATCCGGCTGATTTTCTCGGCCGACAACGACCCCCGTGCCGATGCCATTTTTCCATAACCCATCGCGCACCAAAACACTCGTGTGAATCTTGACTTCGCTTCTAAAAATAGCGCGCCGGAATTCTTTTTGGGCACTGGCATATTCTACTATCGAACTCTCATCGGCCAGCGCTGACAGTGGAGCAAGAATCAGAACCAAAAGAACAAACAAAATCCGCACGCCGATTTTCATGATTTCTCCTCGGTTTTTAGTTTTCAAAAAACAAAAAAGAGCAAAGCCAAATCCGCCACTTGTAGGAATAGAGTCGACGGCGGTTGGCCATGCCCTTTTCTTTCTGAAGTATTGTTCCAATAGTAACCCGGCTTCCGATAAAAGTAAAATCCCCTCTTTAAAAGAGGGAATTTAATTAAACAAACAGCAAAATCAACAAGAGAATAATCAGATAAACTTTAATAAAGTTTTCTGAAACGTCGGCAACCTTTTCGACTTTTTTCCAGCCGATTATCTTTTTGCCCTTTTCAACCACGCCGGCAAGCATCGCTTCGTCGCTGTTGCTTGCCTGCAGATGTATAAAGCCGCCGCCGGCGAGGACCGCGGCTTTGCGCAGATAATCGGGACGCGTTCTCGTTTTAATATCCTTGCCATCATCGTCGGTTTCGTACTCATTTGTGGCATTGCCGTAAATATTGAACTTAGGAATCCTTTCCGCCCTGCCGCCGTGTCCGACGGCAATAAAATATAGTTTTATGCCTTTACCGACAACCCGCCATTCTTTCAAACTTTTCTGGAAATCTTCATCGAGTTTCTTAAGATCCTTTCCCTCAAGTTCCCCATCCGTCACAACAAGACAAATTTTCTGGTACTCCGACTTAGGAAATGCTTTGGCACAAAATTCCATTACTTTTGACAAATCAGTTCCGTATCCGAACGCCCGGACATAAAAATCTTCCACCGAATCCAGCGCCGGCAGGAAAATCCGGGGATAGTCATCGGTAAAATCTTTCAGTTCCTTATGTGGCTCTTCGGCAAAAGTAAAGAGTATTAATTTGTCGCTGCTGCCTTCTTTTTTCAAAGCGGTAACTAATTTTTCAATCTGTTCCTTGGAAAGGTCCAATCGTGATTTGCTGGATGAAGGATCGACCTTCGCCAGCATCGACATCGAACCATCAAGCCCGACCGCGATCAAAGCGGGCTCCCTGACGGGCTTATGGTCTACCGTTTTGTTAATCGGCTCAAGGACAATAAGGCCGGCCAAAACTAAACCGGAAACAAACGCCAGAGACCGTAGCACTTCCTGCCACCATCTCGGCCAGTGAGAAATAGATTTGATCAGACGGCTCTGGCCAAAGTTTTTTCTCCGCCACAGATACCTCCTGATCTCAACGGCGATGTGGAATAACAGCGCCGACACAAGAAAGACCAAAACCCATTTCTGAAGATCGGTTCTTCCGAATTGAATCTGTCTTATCCAAATAATCCATTCCGACGCGCTAGACCACATATTTAATAGCCCCGTCTCTGCTTACCCTGGGTCGACTTGAATTTTTCGCTTTGCCCGTCTTTATCATCCTGGTTCTTACTGTCTTGATTAGGCCTGCCTTTATCGCCCCTGGCTTTCATTTCCGCTTTGGTTTTAACCAAGTTCGCCTGGCGCAACCACTCAAGACGTTTTTTGGCAATAACCATTTCGGGATTGATTTTCAGCGCGTCAATATAAAGAGAAGCGGCGTTCTCATGTGCGCCCGCGTCCCACTGCCACAGTCGCGCTTCTCCTTGATTGAAATATGCGAGACTCTTAAGAACGGGATCGCTGGAAACTTCGCTAACCCGCCGGAACTGAACATAGGCTTTTTGATAATCTCCCGTTCTCAAGGCCGCCAGCCCCCAATGGTAGTACCAAAGTGGATCCATCAGCCCCCACTCCAGAGCAAGACGATGAATTTTAAAGGATTGCCACGAATCGAACTCGGCTAACGCCGCGTAAGGTTCGTTTTTATCAAGACGCTCTGTCGCGCGGCGGATAAAATTCCGCTCGAGATACTTAAAAATCCCAAAGACGACCGCAAGCATTGCGGCGGCAATTAGGATGACCTTAAAAAATCTCCGGATTTTTCTTTTCATCGCCGGACTCCCTACGGTACCTTAATGGCCACGAGTCTGAATACGCCGAAAACGAAAAGACTCAAAGCGCTTGCCAGAGAAAAATACCAGCGCAAACTTCGCGCCCTGGTTTCTCTTTCAACAATAACTTCTTTCTTTTCAATCCGGTTGATATCGGAGTAAAACCGCTTGCTTTCCTGAATATCGCGGGCAAAAAAGTATTGCCCGCCGGTCTTTTCAACCGCCCGAATCAGATCAGGATAACGCTCCGGCGTGGCGGCGATAGTGTAAACCTTTACGCAAAGCCGGCCGGCAAAGGCAAGCACCCGCAAGGGGTTGATTCCGGCGTTGCTTTCGCCGTCGGTCAAAACCGTGATGAACGCGTGCTTAAGACAGCCAATCTCGCGAGCCGCGCTTGTCGCATAAGGACCTAAATCTTCGCTTTCCAGCGACCGTCTAAGTTGGCCTATGTCCAGACTGAACTTTTTCGGAAGCGCGTCGCGTACCAGAAAAATCATACAACTCCAGATACCCTCGCCTATGGCGGTGCTGCCGCCTGATTGCCCGTCGGCAACCGCTTGGAACTGCTTTTTAATCAGCTCTCTGTCAAAAGTAAGAGGAACAGAAAGGCCGAGGCGGGACTTGTCGTCAAAGGGCACAAAACTGAACATGTCGCCGGCCCTAGCGTCGACGAATTCGTTTCCGGCTTTTGCCGCGACTTGGATTCTTTTTTCCTGAATCTCATATGACACTGAACCGAACATTGATCCGGAAATATCCACCGCCATGCAAACCTGCCGGGCTTTTACTTTAGTTACTTTTTCTTCTTTGCCCTGTGTCGGGTTAGCCCAGGCGATAATGGCGAAAACAAACGCCAAAAGAAGCGTTAAAGCCGATATCTTCCGAAAGGTTCTTTTGATGAATCCAAGCGGGCGAGTCAACATCACCTGATGCCCGACCCAGTACACTCCGCGGCGCTTGATCAAAAAAAGAAGACAGACTAAAGGTACCAATAAAAGAAGCCAATGATTCTCGAACGAGATTCCCTGCATTGCCTTCCCTTGTTTCGAATTATCAATGAACCGGAATTTGCCATTAAAATGCCATAAAATTTGAGAAAATGCAACTTACTGGTAGAAGGAGGCGACTAGATGTATTTTTTAGCACCCCTCGCTCATCCCCCCGAGACTCGCTCAGTAACTCTCCGAGCCCGTCGGCTCGGATCACTTTTTCTCGCTCCTCCGATATTTATCGGAGACCTTGGCCGCTCGCAAAAGTAGCCTGCTAAAAATTACATCTAGTCGCCTCATTTTAAAAACTAATTAATGAAGCCCACCCGGTTGTCTTGGAGAAGCTCTCGGAGGCGAAAAAGCTTGGTCTTCGCCGCAGGCGAAGTTTTGAGCCGAGAGAGCAGTGGTGGCTCTTGCCGCTGGAGCAAGAGAACACCCGGTTCGGAAAGACAATCGGGGTGGGATGAGTAACTCAATCAGAAACTGTAATAAAAAAAACCCACCGAGATTAATCCGGCGGGTTGTATTTGGTTTTTCTCAAGAATGCCTTCACGCACAGAAGCACTTGTTCAAAGTAAAGAACTTCTGCTTCGTCCCGGAGAATCGCTTTCTCCAAAAGTTTGGGCACGAATAGATTGGTGCCTTTGACCGTGAGTCGATCTTTAAGGGCTTGATATTTGGAATTGCCCCGAATCGATAACAGAGTTTCGATTTCCGACGCGGTCATCGCCTGCGCCGCTTCCGACGTTAGGCCGAAATTGAGCCCGATCAAAACTTTAACGCAGTTGAGAAGCTCAACGAGACTGCCTTCCAACTGACCGAGCAGCGACTTGATGAGGCGCAGGGCTTTGCGGCGGTTTGCCCTAAAAACCCTGTAATTGCTTTCCTGCCATATCGCGAGCCAGACCATCAAGCGTCTGACCGCCCAAAAGCCGAAAAACGCAACAAGCACCGCGCCGCCAAGAGCAATCGGCAGAACACTAAAAAGATAAGTCGCGAGCGGAGGCCAAGGCCGCGCGCCCGTGTCCCATTGGGACATTACCTTGTCGTTCTTCCCCAAAATAGGAACCATTTCGACCATTACTGATTCAATCTTATGGACGTTATTTTTCTTGCCAGCGACTTTACGCCAGCTAATTTCAAAGCTCGGCAAAGGAATCGGATCGGATATGGCATAATAACTTGCCAGGGTCCAAACATAAGTGTCAACGATGTACAAATCGCGATTATCGCTTTGTTTCGCGAACTTCAAAGTTTCAAAAGGTTCAAATGTCATCTCTTGGGGTTTGAAATCCGCCAGCTCATAATCGGGCAGCCTGATTATCTTCAGCGAGTAGACAAACTGATCGCCCACTCTTATCAGAGTGTTGGTGACGCTATTTTCAATCCGCAGTTTTACGTTTTGAAACGCCAACTTTTCGCTTTGGGTTTTAAATTGGCCCTTCGCGTCTTTAATGCCATAGCTGATTTTCAGCGCCGGGAAATTTACCGCGCTCGTCTTAATGCCGCTCGTGCCCAGGAACAAAATAATTTCCTGGAAGTCAAAATTTTCGGCCGGAAGTTTATACTCGGGACTCGCTATCCCGCGGCGGCCAAGCTGCCATCGCAGGAGCTTGAACGGTCCAAAGTTGTTGCGGGCAATGCTTGCCCAGTCAACTTCAAGATCGCGATACAGATAGAACACCGGCAGAACTATTTTGACCGGCTCTCCTTTTACAAATTTGTCGCCGGTGAGTTGGACCGACCCAAAAGCTACGGGCGTGCCAATGGTAAAACTGTATTCATCCGTCGGCTTCTGTCTTGCCGCTTCAGACGAGTATTCGTTCACAACACGAACACTGCTTTCGGCCTCAAGTTTACTGTCGGTAAAGTAGAATCTGAACTTTACGGTTTGCGGCTTTTTAACGACAATCCGGAATGTCCGGAAATATTCAACGCCGTCGCCTTGGCTAAAATTTTTCTGATCCGAATTGACCATGGCCATATTGAACTTTTCATTAGCCTGATATTTACCATCGCCGTTTAAGTCGACCCAGACCTGCGCGGCCTTAGGCGCTTCATTGTCTTCATCGCCGTACTTGATCCTGAATTCAAACTGCTCGCCGGAAAGCCCGGAAAAGGGCGACACCGCGGATTTCACGCCCTGGCTGTAATCCGTCCAATATAACTTTGGCGGCCGATTGCCATTGAAATGCGCAACGGCCATTCCCGTCTGGTCGCTGGCAACAATTGTCTTGCCATCGGCGGTCATGAAGTGGCTCATCTTGCCGGTATGGAAAGTGATGTTAAAGCTGGCCCCGGGCTTCATTTTCGGCAAATCGGCAAAGACCCGGAATTTTCTTGCCTTCTGACTTTCAAGCCGCGTGCCGAGGTCAGCGACCACTCTCCAGTCAAAAACATTTGATGTTTTTTCAATCCTTGCAGGATAGACTTTCCCGTTCTCATCTTTGACGTAAATTCGAGCGAAGTCCTCGATTTCAAGAAGATTGGCGCCAGCAACGGAAAGAATCAATTCTTTGGTTTCAATAATTTTCGGGCTTTTTTCCTTGCAGACAAGATACTCCAGAGAAAATTCGAAAATAATGACGCCAACGGCATTCTGGCCGCTCGCGAAAGCATTGGTTCTGTTGCTGTTGGCGACAACAATTTTATCTTTGCCGTCGGCGCAGTGCTGTTGAGCAGTATATGCTGTTTGGGCAAAAGTTGATGGCTCAAAACCGACTAAAAATACGCCGGCCAGAAAAACTAAGATTAAGATGGCCGGCCGCTTCATTTCAGTCTCACCCCCGCGATACGCCTCTTTTCAAACAGCCGCTGCAACCTTGCCTTCTGAGCTTCACTATCGTCAGAAGTTGAAAAAACTTCGTAATCGACGGCCGACCGTTTGAGCGTTTCCTCGCCCGGCCAGATATCGACTTTGACTCCGCCGACGTTTTTAAAGGCCCTGCTTTCCAAATCGCGTATTGATATATGGCCGCCCCAAGGCGCCTCCAATTCTCTTTCCTTCGGATCGGTCAGCAACAGCGCCACGACATCGCTTTTTGACTTAAGCCGCGCCAATGATTCGTTGTAATTTTCTTCCGCCAAAAAGTCGGAACAAATTATGGTCAGGTCCGGACGGCTTTTCAACTTTACCGCGAAATCAAACGCAACCTTTAAATCGGTGCCCGATTTCAAATCGGTAAAACCGGCGGCTTTTTGGACCCTACTAAGAAACCTGCCGAGCCCTACCCGCGGCTTCCAGAAGTTTTCCACGCGGGAAGTAAACGCCAGAAGTCCAATTTGATTAGTGCCTTCGGCTGCGGCCTCACTCAATATAGACAAAAGGGAAGCTTGAAGATCCAACGCTGAAGCGCCGGATGATCCAAACTTCCCCGATCGTGAAAGGTCCACTAGAAACAGGATCCTGACAGCCCGCTCCGGTTCGCGTAAAACCAAGAACACTTTTCCCCGCTTGATGCTCGTAAGAAAGTTAACGGCCGAGACGTCGTCTCCAATGCCGAACTCTTTCAGTTCTTTAAGTTCATAACCGCCGCTTCCTGGTTCATTGGAACGATAGATGCCGCCAATCAGCCCGGAAACAAACCGCCTAAGATAAATTCTTAAGTGGCCCCTCATGACCGCTTCTCGGAAAATACCTTAACGCTTTCAATAGCTTCGGTGATAATTTGGTCGTGATCTTTTCCGCCATGCTCGGGGTCAGCCTTAAGGTTGAACGTGCCGCGTAAAGCCGACAAAGCCATTTTCTTGACATGGTCCGGACTCACTTCCAGAGTCCCCTCGATCATTGCAAGAGCCGACGCGGAAACCAAAAGATCGGCTGAACCTCGCGGAGTCGGCCCGTAGGTCACAAAATCCTTCTGGACTCTCACGGCGCGCGCGATACCGACCGCGTATTCGGTCAAGGGATGATTGGGCGCGTAACGGTAAAGCGAATCAAATAAGTCCTGCATCTCGACGATTTCTTCTTTCGTAAAAACCTTTTTAAGGTTGATTCTATCAGCTTCAATGTCTTTGCGCATGGCGGCGACTCGGCATTCTTCCTCAAAGGATGGATAATCAAGTCGTGTTTTCAAAGTCACACGGTCGGCCAAAGCTTCGGAAATACCGTAAGTCCCTTCATGTTCAATGAAGTTTGAAGTCAGGGCCACCATGTAAGGCCTGTCGAGTTTGTGAGTCTTGGCGCCGGTCTTAACTTCGCGCTCCTGCATAACTTCAAGAAGCGCCGCCTGAACTTTTTGGGGCGCGCGGTTGGCTTCGTCCACCAAAAGAAAATTAGTGAAGACAACGCCGCGGATGACTTTCTTAAGTAAAAAAGCGGCTTCTCCCTGAACATCGCCGGAATCGGATTCGGAAAGCAAGTCAACGGCAATTTTAATATCCGTAGGTAAAAGATCCGGCGTGAACTGAATGGCTTTGAATTCAATATCCAGAATCTTGGCGAATGTGCGAGCGCCCAAAGTCTTCCCAACGCCGGGCGGCCCCTCGCTCCAGATGTGGCCGCCGATAATCAGCGCGGCTAAATAGCAGTTAACCATCTCCTCCTGGCCGACGATCACTTTCTGCATCTCGGCTTTAGCCTGACGCAGCTTATCAACAAAGAAGTCAAAACGTTCAGGCCTTCCTCGATTTCTTTCCATCGTGCTTGCCTCTTTTAATTGTTAAGGGACGGCGGACTATCCTAAAATAGTCAGCTTGGCTTTAAAATAAAATGAAAACAAGCTCCTGTCAATTAAAGTCTTAATAAGCGTTCTGCCTTGCTTCCTCAAAGCAGCAAGGCAGAACGCTTTTGGGATTCTAGAAAGCGAGTCAGATATCTTTTCTCGAAACCTTCCGAGCAGGCGGCGCTCGTCAGCATTTTTTGCAAAAGAGCTTTTTAAAATGTTAAAGTCAGTAGCATGCGCGGAAAAGAAAATTTTAAAATAATAAAATTTACGGATAAAGATTATCCGTTTCTCCTGAAAGAGACAGTCCTGCCGCCGCAATTACTATATGTAAGAGGGTCTATTGAGCCGCGGGACAAAAATGCCGTTGCGATTGTCGGAGCGCGCATCGCTACCTCCGAAGGATTAAAGAACGCTTACGAATTGGCCTTCCAGCTCGCCGGCGCCGGAGTCACGATAGTCAGCGGCCTGGCGCAGGGAATCGACACCGAGGCCCACAAGGGGGCCCTGGATGCTGGCGGTAGAACAATTGCGGTTCTGGGAACCGGAGTTGACGTTATTTACCCGACTTCAAACATTAAGCTCGCCAAAAGAATTTTAGACGAAGACTGCGGCGTGATTATTTCCGAGTTTTCTCCCGGCACGCCAGCACTTCCTCACCATTTTCCCCAGCGCAATAGGATCATTTCGGGTCTTTCGCTCGGGACGGTTGTTGTAGAAGCCCGCGAAAAATCCGGAGCGTTAATAACGGCAAACTTCGCGCTTGAACAAAATCGGGACGTCTTTGCCGTCCCCGGCCCCATTGGCCGACCGACTTCTTACGGCCCGAACCGGCTTATCAAAGAAGGAGCCAAGATTGTGACGGACGCTCGTGATATAATGGAAGAATTGGGATTTAAAATAGTGACAAGCGACAAGCAACAAGTGACAGGCAGATTTGACAACCTGGCTGAAGATGAGTTAAAAATTGCGACTATACTCGCGAACGAACCAAAAACAGCCGAAGAACTAATACAAGAGAATAAAATAACCGCCTCTCAAATGAATATTCTAATCTCAATGCTTGAGATAAAAGGAATCATCCGAAAAGTCGGCGGGAAATACACCGTAAAATGAACTTAGTCATAGTGGAATCTCCGACAAAAGCGAAAACAATCTCCAAATTTTTAGGGGGGGATTTTGTCGTTGAGTCTTCCTACGGACACGTCCGGGATTTACCGCAAAAGAAACTCGGCATTGATGTAGAGAAAGATTTCGAACCCGAATATACAATTCTTCCGAAAGCCAAAAAAAGAATTTCCGAGCTTAAGGCCGCAGTAAAAAAATCCAAAAAAGTCATTCTCGCGACTGACGAAGACCGTGAAGGCGAAGCGATTTCTTGGCACCTTATCCAAGCTCTTGGCTTGGAAAAACCCAAATCACAAATTACAAATCACAAACAAACTCCAAGTTCTCCCGCTTCACGAGATCTGGCGAAGTCAGACAAACTCCAAATGCCGAAAGTTGAAAGGATTGTTTTTCACGAAATTACCAAATCGGCCATCGAAAAAGCGCTTCAGCATCCGCGAAACATTGACGAACATCTGGTGGATGCCCAGCAGACGCGCAGAATTCTAGACCGGCTTGTCGGCTACAAACTTTCTCCGTTTTTGTGGAAAAAAGTCGCCCGCGGCCTCTCGGCCGGCCGAGTGCAATCGGTCGCGGTCCGGCTCATTGTTGAACGGGAACGAGAGGTGCTCAATTTCAAACCGGAAACTTATTTTACGATTTCGGCCCTGCTAAAAAATTCTCACCCGATCGAAACACGTCTTGTAAAAATAGAAAATAAAACCGTCGGCAAGTTCGACATAAAAACAAAAGAAGAAGCCGACGACATTGTTTCCGAACTCAAAAAATCGGATTTTATAGTAGAGAAAATCACGGCAAAAGAAGTTAGGCGCTCTCCCCTGCCGCCTTTCACAACTTCAACAATGCAGCAGGCGGCATTCCAGAGATTTAGATGGTCGGCAAAGCAGACAATGATGATCGCCCAGCAACTTTATGAAGGCGTTGAAATCGGCGAAGAAGGCCCAACCGGTCTTATTACCTACATGAGAACCGATTCCGTGAACATTTCCGTCGAGGCGCTGGAAGCGGCAAAAATAAAAATACTTTCCGAGTTCGGCAAAAGCTACGCCCTGGATTCGACGCGTGTGTTCAAAACTAAATCCAAATCAGCCCAAGAAGCTCACGAGGCCGTAAGGCCGGCGGATCCCGGCCGTGATCCCGAAAGCCTGAAAAAATATCTGGAACCCCGCCAATTCAAACTTTACGATTTGATTTGGAGACGATTCATGGCGTCGCAAATGCCGGAAACAATTGTAGCAAGCACTTCAATTGACATAAAAGCGGACAAATACACCCTTAGAGCTTCCGGCTCGCAACTTAAATTCGACGGTTTCCTGAGAGTTTATCCGTTAAAGATGGAGGAGATTTTACTGCCGGATTTGAAAGAAAACCAAAAATTATTATTGGAAAAAGCGGAGGCCCTTGAACACCAAACCGAGCCTCCGGCGCGCTACAACGAAGCGACGCTTATCAAAACTCTTGAAGAATTCGGAATCGGCCGGCCTTCAACTTACGCGCCGATTATGTCCACTATCCAAATTCGCCGCTACGTGGAAAAAGACGAGCAAAAAAGATTCAGACCGACCGACATCGGAATCCTGGTCAACGATATCTTAACCGAACATTTCCCAAAAATCGTTGATATTCAGTTTACCGCGCGCATGGAAGAAGACTTGGACCGTATCGCCGAAGGCAAACAAGAATGGATACCGGTTGTAAAAGAGTTCTGGATTCCGTTTAAAGAAAACCTCGATAAAAAAACAAAAGAACTCAGCAAAAAAGAAGTAACCACGGAAAAAACCGATCTTAAATGCCCACAATGCGGCAAAGAATTGGTGATTAGGATGGGCCGCTTCGGAAGGTTTTATGCCTGCACCGGATTTCCGGACTGCAAATACACCGCCCCGCTCGAGAAAAAAGAAGCGGAAAAACTGGGGCCATGCCCGAAATGTCTGGCTTCGCCAGATCCCGCAAAGCGGGATAATCCCGGACAGATTGTAAAACGGCGGACCAAAAAAGGACGATTCTTTTACGGCTGTTCGCGCTGGCCCGACTGCGACTTTGCTTCATGGAAGAAGCCCCATGAGACCGAAGTCGAAGAAGAAAAATAAAGCCCAAAATAAATCGTGGTAGATCGTATCCATTATCGCGCATATGCGTGATAATGGATAAAATTAGATAAAATAAAATCCCTTTTTAAAAGGGATTTTTAATTTAATTTTTTGGTTTCACCAAATCTTTCAGCAAAAAGGCGCGAAATGCCTTGGTTTCACCTTGATCGTCAGTCGATCTGAAAATAGCCGCCCGTTCACCGTTAAACAGGCCGAGACTCAATAGAGTTTTGTTGCCGGAAACAACCTCGCTCCAATTGCCGTTCTCCAGCTTAATGGAACCTCTGGCCTGAGCAGTATCTATTTTTCCGCCATCTTTCTTCGTAAAATCAACCATTCTCACAAAAACCTCATATTCGAAGTTCTTGTCCTTATTGGGGAACCACATTGTGAACCCCAGCTTAGCCGGATCATTCGGATCCTGATGGAATTTGGTCACAAAGAGGTTGCCGAAATTGGTGCCTTCTTCAACAACCCGCCAGCTTTCAACTTCCGGGAGAGAATTTGCCGGCTCGACCGGCCAGGCATTATTAATAAAAAATAAAGAAACCCATATCGTAACGCACGTAAATATGAAAATCCAAAATATAAACTTTTGGCGCCTTTGCTTCTCCATTTTCCGTCCCATTTTTCTTAAAGATCAAAAAGTAGTTCCAAAATAAAATAAAAATCAGGCGTTGTCAAGTAAGTTTTTTTGGGTTATACTACTGCCATAAAAATGGAAAAGATTCTAGAAAATATTCTGACTTATTTTCCTTCCGAAAAAGATAAAACGTTTATCAGCAAAGCGGCTGAATTCGCGCGCAAAGCGCACGGTAGCCAAAAAAGAGATTCAGGCGAGCCCTACATCTGCCACCCGATGGACGTAGCCCTGACTTTGGCGGGAATGGGCTTGGACGCTTCCACGGTCATTGCCGGAATTTTTCATGATGTCGTCGAAGACACGCCAACAACCGTTGAAGAAATAAAAATCAAGTGGGGCTTCGAGGTCGCCTTTCTTGTCAATGGTGTTACCAAACTAAGCAAAATCCAGTATAGCGGAAAAGAAGCTCAGGCGGAAACGCTACGTAAAATGTTTTTGGCAATGGCCGAAGATATCCGCGTGGTTTTGATAAAACTCGCCGATCGTTACCACAACATGATGACTCTGGACTCTTTGAGTCCGGAGCGCCAGAAAAAAATCAGTTTGGAAACGCTTGAAATCTATGCGCCCGTCGCCTATCGCCTCGGCATGGGCGAACTGAAAGGCCAACTTGAAGACCTATCATTTAAATATTTGTATCCCAAAGAATACCAATGGCTCCTGCGCGAGATTAAAAAGTTTTATCGCGAAAGCGAAGATTACATTAAAAGATTCAAACCCGTTTTAGAGCTCGCGCTTAAAAAAGAAGGCATAAAGATTGCCGAAAGCCAGATCAGATTCAAACACTACTGGACGCTTTACAAAAAACTTCAACGCCACGAAATGAACTTTGATAAAATGCATGATTTGGTTGCCGCCCGCGTGATTGTGCCGACCATTGAAGACTGTTATCTGGCGCTCGGCGTGGTGCACCAAAACTGGAAACCGGTACCGGGCCTGATTAAAGATTACATCGCTCTGCCAAAACCAAACGGCTATCAGAGCTTGCACACTTCGGTTTTCGGGCCGCACGGGAAAATTATTGAGGTCCAAATAAGAACCCCGGAAATGCACCTGCGCGCCGAAAACGGCATCGCCGCCCATTGGGCTTACAAAGAGGGATATTTTAAGACCAAAAGCTCCAAAAATCTGAACAACAAAGAAACCGCCTGGATTGATCAGTTGAGAGAATGGCAAAAAGAGGTCAAGGGTTCCGACGAGTTTGTCGATTCGCTCAAAATAGATTTTTTCAAAGACCGGATTTTCGTCCTGACGCCGGTCGGCGACGTTTTGGATCTGCCCGACGGGGCGACTCCGGTTGACTTCGCCTATCAAGTCCACAGCGATATCGGCAATCAATGCTCGGGAGCCAAAATCAACGGAAAAATAGTGCCTCTTAACACCCAGCTTCAGTCGGGTGATATGGTCGAAATTCTCATCCAAAAAAATAAAAAGCCGTCGGAGGATTGGCTTAATTTCGTGAAAACTCGTATCGCGCAAGACAGGATAAGAAGCGCCATTAGAAGCAAAATAAAAAACCTTGCCGGACCTAAAATCAAAGTGGCGCAGGTCGCTCACCTAAGGGTGGTCGTCCGCGACCGCATTGGGATATTAAAAGACGTTTCAAAAGTCATTTCTTCTCAAAAAATAAACATCCTTTCGGTAAAAACCGAAGGCGCGAAAAATCCGTTCCATTACCTGAACTTCAGCGTTGAATCCAAAGACAAGAGACGGCTTGAACAACTGATTTTCGCGATTAAAAAAACAAAAGGCGTGGAAGAAGTAAGCTACCAGTTTTAACTCCTACCAATTACGAATAAAACCGAATTACGAATTCGTAATTCGAAAAAATTCGTAATTCGTAGGATATTACGCTTTCAAAATTTTATCCAGAATAGCGTTGAGCTCTTCCGGAGAATAAAATTCAATCAAGATTCTGCCGCGCGGGCCGGCTTTGGCTAGTTTTACGCGAGTACCCAAAAACTCCTCAAGTTGTGATTCCAGTCTTTTTGTTTCCGGATCTTCGGTTCTCGCTGTTATTTTTCTTGAGACACCCTTCGCCTGTCTGGCCAGAGCTTCGGCAGCTCTTACGGAAAGATTTTTGTTTGATATCTCGGCAAGCAATGCGCGGATCTGATTTTCGTTTTCCAAAGTCAAAAGCGCCTTGCCATGGCCTTCGGTGATTCTGCCTTCCTGAATCATCCTTTGAATATCAACCGGAAGCTGTAAAAGCCGCAAGGTGTTAGCCACGGCTTCACGGGATTGGCCGACCCGCTCGCCGATTTCTTTTTGGGATAAGCCGAATTCTTTAGCCAATTTTTCATAAGCGCGAGCTTTTTCAACCGAATTCAAATTCGAACGCTGGATATTTTCAACCAGAGCCAATTCAAGTTTGTGCTTATCCTCGGTTTTTTCACGGATAATGACCGGCACCAAACCGAGTCCGGCCATTTTTGAAGCGCGCAAGCGCCTTTCGCCGGCAATCAGTTCGTACTCAACTAAAGTCCCTGACGGCACGCTTTTTTCCATTTTAGTTACAATAAGTGGCTGGAGAACGCCGTGCTCCCTGATGGAATCTGAAAGGGATTTTAACTCCTCTTCGTTAAAATCGCGGCGCGGCTGTTGGCTGTTTTGTCTTATCTTTTCCGTTTCAACCAAAAACACGCTCTCCCGTTTTTTTGGAGGATTATTTTGCGAATTATTTTCATTTGTCGGTTGATGTCCAGTACTCACGACTTGCTTTGGAATAAGCGACTCGAGTCCTTTCCCTAAACCAGAAAGTTTTATCATGTTTAAAAATTAAAAATTGTTTAATTTATTGTAAATTAGAAATTGAAAATTGAAAATTATTTTTCGGCTTGTCTAAGTTGATTACTTCCTGCGCCAACTCGCGATAGGCGTGACCGCCGGTTGAATAAGGATCAAACTGCAAAATAGTTTTGCCGAAACTCGGCGCCTCAGCCAGAGCGACGGAGCGCGGTATGACTGCCGAAAAAACATGACCGGGAAAGTTGCGCCTGACTTCTTTTGCCACCTCGCGGCTAAGTTTGTTGCGCTTGTCGTGCATGGTAAGAAGCGCGCCTTTGATTTTCAAATCGCGGCCGAGATTATTCTTTATCAGATTAACGGTATCCAGAAGCTGTCCTAATCCTTCAAGCGCGTAGTATTCGCACTGAACGGGAATTATTATTTCGTCGGCCGCGACCAGACCGTTAAGAGTCAAAAGGCCAAGCGATGGCGGCGAGTCAACCAAAATATAATCATAGTTCGTCCTGATTTTTCGTAAAAGATCGTAAAGCCGCCACTCGCGCCTTTCCATATTAACTAATTCAACCGAGGCGCCCGCGAGGTCGGGAGCGGAAGGCAGAACATCATATCCGAAAAGTCCGGTTTTTTTGATGATATGCTCCGGCTGAACGATGTCGGCCAAAGAATGGTAAAGATTGTGAGAAAGACCGCGCCAGTCAATTCCAAGGCCGACAGTGGCGTTTGCCTGCGGGTCCAAATCAACCAAAAGCACGTATTTGCCAAAAGCGGCGAGATAGGCGCCGAGATTAATTGAGGTTGTTGTCTTTCCCACTCCGCCTTTGGCATTTATAAAAGCAATTACACGAGCCATTGTAATTTAACTTTAGACCATTTGAAGTGTATTTGCAATCAGAAAATCAAGATTGAAATTTTCTCAAATCTAAGCTAAAATAGCTTAAATGCCGAAGTGGTGAAACTGGAATACACGTAGCACTCAAAATGCTATGGGCGAAAGCCCGTGTGGGTTCGACTCCCACCTTCGGCACCACGTTGGAAAAATCAATGCCTCGCCCCGCCTTCGGCGGGTCTCGGCGACCAAATCGTATGGATTTTTCGGGGCAAAAAGAAATTCCCGATTCCGTTAGAAGCAGAAAAGAAAAATTTTAATCATTGGATTTTTTAAATAATTTTCAGCAGGAATGCTGTTTTTTTGCTAAGTATTGATTTTTGTAGCTAAAGTGATATGATTTGCAATATGAAGAAAATTATTCAAGTGCATATTTATAAGGGCGAGAAATACTTTATAGCTGAATGTGTAGATTTGCCTGTTGTAACACAAGGTAGAACTTTGGACGAACTTGCAGAAAATCTTAAAGAGGCCATTGCGCTTCAACTCGAAGGAGAAAATCCAGCTGATTTTGATTTAGTTGAGAAGCCTTCGGTTCTTGCAAGTTTCGAGATCGAGCCCCAATATGTCAAGGCTTAAAGTCCTCTCTGGAGAGGAAATCATAAAGATATTTATGTCTTACGGATTTGACATGGTTTCCCAGAGAGGAAGTCATGTTAAATTGAAGAGAGAAACCGAAGAAGGCGTAAAACAAACACTCACCATCCCAAAACACCAAGAATTAGATAAAGGAACCATTCGCGCGGTTTATCGCCAAGCGTCGCGCTATATTTCGGAAAAAGATTTAGCAGATAAGTTTTATGAGGATTAATTACTAAGTTAATCTTAGCTCGCCTCGCTTGTCCGCCTCTGGCGAGAACCATATTTTTCCGCCCGAGGCGGATCAGCCTCTGGCTGAAATTTTTGGGGAAGAAAATTTAAAATCATAAAGTTAAAATTTTTCCAATTCATAATCATATGGCTCCACTCTTAGATAGAATAGCTATTTATGTCTTTTTCGCATTGTCATTATTGATTTTTTCTTCTCCAATTACTTTAACCATTTTATCGTACTCTCTCTTCTCGAAGAAAATCACAAAGAAGATATATCTTTGGCCGGTATTAATTCTAAGTTTTATTGTCGGTATTACGCTTATATTAATCCTATTGGGTTTTCTCTCCCGTTTTGGTAATCTAATCTCTTGATGCTTTTTGGGTAGAAAATGAATTACAACCACGGTAGCGCGCGAGTTTTTACTACCGCCAAAGAAAAACTTGTCATCCCTTCGGGAGATCACCCGTAGGGTGAAAATTGTTATCGGTGCGGCTCTCTAAGCCGTGCGAGGCACGGCCGAGCAATAGGCCGCCGCCCATCGGGTCTGAAGACCTCTTAGGGTCTGAACGACCTTTCCGAATTTTCGCGGGGGGAATTCCTCGCCCTTCGACTGGCTCAGGGCGAAATGCCGAAGGTGCTGAGGAACGAAGTACTTTCGGACTAATTCAAGAATACAGCGCCAAAATAATTGTTGTATAATTGACGAAAGTAATTTAAATAAAATATAATTATTAGACCTGTTGAAATGAAAAGCAAAAAACAAAAAATTCAAATAAACTCCGGCCAGGAACTACGCCGCTTGGGTGTTCTTATTGAGCATGTCGATGGTAATGTCAATTTGATCGCTGAACAATATGGGGAGTTGAAAAAAGATATTGGCAGTATTAAAAAAACCCTTGATAGCCATACTGAAATGATCGGCGATTTAACGGTTGGTTTAGAAATCGTTAAAGAAGATTTAGAAATTGTTAAAAGCGATGTCAAAACAACTAAAGAAGATTTAGAAATTGTTAAAAGCGATGTCAAAACAACTAAAGAAGATTTAGAAATTGTTAAAAGCGATGTCAAAACAACTAGAATTGATATAGAAATAATTAAGACGGATATCGAACTGATTAAAAATTCTGTAAAGAAAAAGATTGATATTGACGAATTCGCGGCTTTAGAAAAGAGAGTATTGCTTTTGGAAAAGCATCGGTAGTTTTTCGACTGGATCAAAATTTCTATGGATATCGCCGATTAATAAAGCTCCGCGCAGCAATCTGACGCGGAATTGGCAAGTTAAAAAATCCGCCCAATCGGGCGGATTTTTACCATCTGATTATTTTAGCGCAGTTTTTTGAACCGCAACGGCATTTGAATTTCCTAAAAGGCTTATACTCGCTGTTCCAGCGCGGTGGTTGCTTTTTGCTTTCAAAGCGATTAAGCTGTCTTAGTTCTTTGCTACGATCAGGCTAAGGAGGCGCGCTTGTGAACTCCTTGCTCTTTTTTGTCGGAATACTCGTAGTGGTTTTTTAATGTCGGCAATGGCCTTCCACCTCTATGATTTAAGCAGGCCGATAGAAATTATCTTTTTCGGCATTACATCGGTCCTCGTTCTATATTTCCAATACTTGCTTCACCAATAACCCCCGCATTCGCGGGGTTAATTTATTTCTTCCACTTGTTTTCTACATACCAAGCCGTAAGCCAGCCGCTCAAAATGCCAATGGCCATGCCGCCTAAAATATCGCTCGGCCAATGAACGCCGACATAAATTCGCGCAATTCCCATTATTAAACTGGCAACAGCTAGTGCTACGGCCAGTTTTTTATTATAAAAATAAACCGCCGCCGTTACTGCCCACCAAAGAGTCATATGCCCGGAGGGAAATGAGCCGGAATCAACATGATTAATCAAGGGAAAAAAACTTTCCGCTAAAAACGGCCTTGGCCGGTGGTAAAAAAGCCGAATTATTTCGGTAACAATGCCGCGGGAAATGATCGCTGAAACAGCTGCTGTAAAAACCATAAGCTGATTTTTCCTGCGAGCCGCTCCTTTGCCGAAAAACACATAAACCAAAACGCCGGCTATCATCCAATATTGAAGATATTCAGAAAAAAATATCATCCAGGCGTCAAGTTCACTCCAGCGACCGGTAAGATTATGAATAAAATTGAAAAATGTTTGGTCCATTACTTTATCACTACTCTCCTTCCTTGTATTTGTAAGCGATCTTTGGCAAACAATTCAATTGCCTTCGATCCTAACTCGTCTTCGACGATATTCAATTTCTGGCGCAAAGAATCGGCGGTCTCGTTTTCTTCAATTTCAACGCATTTTTGCAATATTATCGGTCCGGTGTCCATGCCTTCATCAAGAACAAAATGCACCGTGGCGCCGGCAACCTTGACACCATAATCAAGCGCCTGCACCCAGCCGTTTTCGCCCGGGAAAGACGGCAAAATCGACGGGTGAACGTTCATCACCTGGCCCGGGAACCGCATTAAAAAGTCATTTAGCATAATCAAATCCCAGCCGGTCATGAATATCAACCCCGCGTCCCGTTCTTTAAGCTGATCGGCAAGCGACGACATATAGCTCTTGCGAAGCGCGTGTTTTTCACCAGCCAAAAGTTCTGTTATGCCTTTGCCGGTTTTCTCGCGATACCAATCGGTGAGCCGAAAGTAAAACGCCTCAATGCCGTTTTCCTTGGCAAAATCTATGCCCGGCGCCTCTTTTTTGTGCGAAATAACAACCTCGAATTTGATATCGGGATTGTTCCGCAATTTTTGGTATAAATTCGGCAGACGGCTGCCCCGCCCGATTAAAACCGCGAGTTTTATCATCAATAACTATCGTATCGTAGAATTGGTTGACAGGGCAACTCCAATTTGTCATTCTGTTGCTACAAAGTTTGAGTTCTTTAAACACAGGGAGGATCTATGTGGGACCTGAATACCCCGGGGTCTTTAAATTCAGGAGAAGGCCAGAACGACGATGCTTCACCCACGAACGATCACGGCTTCCCGCCTAAGGTTTCAAGTCGCGATTTCCTGATGGAAAGATTTAGCCGATTTTGCATTGATCCTTACAACACCTACATCGGCCTCAACGTCGCCATCGGCGAAGGCACAATCATCGAACCAAGCGTTTACATTTTTGACCGGCCCGATGGTAAAAGAAATATAATCGGAAAAAATTGCCGCATTGATACCAACGTCAAGATCCGTGAATGGTTCGAACTGGACGACGAAGTCCATCTTGGACACTGCGCCGAAGTAGTCCGCTCAAAGATTGGAAAACAAACCCAGGCATCACACTGGTGCCATATCGGCGACGCTATCATTGGCGCCGGCTGCAATATCGCGGCAGGAGTGATCTTTTGCAACTATGACGGTAAATATAAACGACAAACCATTTTGGAAGACGACGTTTTTATCGGCTCTGGCGCGAAACTCATCCCGACGACAAGAACGACGCCGCTCGTCATCAGCCGCGGCGCTTTCATCGCCGCCGGCGCCATTATCAGTAAAAATGTCAAAGAGTATTCCTTTGTTAAAGGAGTTAATATGGTTTCCTCAAAAGTCTGCATGGTCGACGAAATCGGCTGGGAGCTTGTCTCAAAAAACGAACATCCGATTTTGAGAACGCAACTGGAAGAAACAGACCAAGGATACCCATAAAAATCCCGTGTAACGCGGGATTTTTTAATTTTCAATTTTAAATTTTCAAACTTAAAGTTCAACACTTTCGCCTAACACCGGCGCGTGCGCTTTTATTGCCAATTGATCACGAATGATACTCGCAAGGTCATTGGCTGCCGCCTCTTCGCCCTGAACTACAAAAACTTCTTTGATGTTTTTGATGTGCGAAATCCAATCAAGAAGTTTCGGCTGATCGGCATGGGCCGAATAGCCGCCGATGGCCGTAATTTTGGCGCGCACCGGCACAATCTCGCCAAGAATTTTAACTTCCGCCGCGCCATCCAAAAGCCGCCGCCCCAATGTTCCGGCCACCTGATAACCGATAATCAACAGGATTGAATGAGAATCGGATAGGTAACGCCGTTCATGGTGCACAATCCGGCCGCCATTTGACATACCTGAGCCCGCAACAATCACTTTGGGCGCGGGGATGTTATTAATGCCCCTAGACTCGTCAACGGTTTTGGTAAAAGTCAGGCCGGGAAATCTGAAAAGCTGATCGCCGCTTTCCATCAAATACATTGCTTGTTTATTATAATAATCTGGATATTTTTTATAAACTTCGGTAGCGGCAATGGCCAGAGGACTGTCTATAAAAATAGGCAAATGCGGGACACGTTTATTTTCAATAAGTTCGTTAAGTTCAAAAAGAAGCTCCTGTGTTCTTTCAAGAGCGAATATCGGAATCATTAGGACGCCTTTCTGCGATCCTATATGTTCAATCTGATCCTCAAGAATATTTTTTCTTTCTTTGAAATCTTCGTGAACGCGGTTACCATAAGCCGACTCAATCAGCACGTAATCAGCTTCGTCTATTTTTTCAGTCGGCGGCAAAAGGGGTGTGGGCGGATTGCCCAGGTCGCCGGAAAAAACCACTTTTTTACCGTCGGCCCACATTTCTACTATTGACGAGCCGAGAATATGGCCGGCGTCTCTCAAAACCGCTCTAACGTCAGGAATCGGATTGATTTCGGTACGATAGGCCACACCTTCGAAAAGCTGTATGACGCCATTGACATCATCTTCACTGAAGAATGGCTCAATCCCCATACCCCTTGCCTCGTCGGAGACAATGCGAAAACTGTCTTTTAAACTCAATTCCGTCAAGTCGCGAGTCGGCGGCGTACAGTATATTTTGCCGCGAAAACCGTCTCTGTATAATTTCGGCAAGCGGCCGATATGATCAAGATGAGCATGAGTTATAAAAACTGCCGCGATGTTTTTAGCGTCGTAAGGAAACGGTTTATAATTACGCTCTTCGGCATAGCGGTCTCCCTGGAACATACCGCAATCAACAAGGATCTTTGTGCCTTTTTTGGTTTCAATTAGATAATTGGCGCCGGTAACACTGCCCGAAACGCCGCCATAAAAAGTCAATTTCATATTTATAAAAATATTTTACTTGCTTCGACCCAATATCCATTATAATATAATGTAAAATCTAAAGCTAAGGGGGATAAATGATAGAAAAAGATCTCGGCCTGATTAACTTCGAAGAGTTCCTTAAAATTCAGGACGAGTTTTGGAGGAAAAGAACGCAAGACATAATCCCGGATGCTTTAATTTTCGCGGAACATCCGGTGGTGTATTCTCTGGGTGCCCGTAATCTAAAGGATCAAATGTGTCATTTCAGGACATGGCCAGAAGGATTAGCGGAACTCGGCATAAAGGTGATAGAGACAAGACGAGGCGGCATTGTAACATGCCACGCTCCGGGCATATTAGGAATTTATATAATAATAAAAGTATCCGAATCTTCTGCCGGAATAAAATTAGTTTCGTGGCTGGAAAAGCTGGTCATCGAAGTCCTGGAAGACTACGGAATAACAGCCGGGCTTAAAGCGAATATAAACCGCGGCGTTTGGGTCCAAGACCGAAAAATTGCTTCCGTCGGCATCCAGATTTCGCAACTGGTATCAAGATTCGGCATCAATCTTAATGTTTCGCCCGACCTAAGGTTGTTCGAACACATTGATCCTTGCGGCCTTGTAAACTGCCAAGTCACCTCCATGGAAAAAGAACGTCAATTAACTCCGCCAATGATTGGCGTGAAAAAGTCTGTTTGGTATTACGCCAACTCATCAAAAAAATTTAAATCCCACACATAAATTTATGTGTGGGATTTGTATTTTTCGGATTCAAAGTACGATTTTATGGAATTAAGAAACCCTAACGCTTCCCGGCCGTCGCAAGCCTGATGGTCAAAGACCAAATTCAGCTTTGCTTCTTTGCACCAGCACTTGTTGAATCGCTGGACATCTTCAATCTTGTGTAAAGAGACAATTGCGCTTTGTTCTGGCGGCGGTATTGAAAACCCGTCAACTCCGCCTAAGGCCCCGGGATTGTTAAAGGTTATCGTGCCGCTTTTATAATCGCGCGGCGGCAATTTGCCGTTTTTGACGCCTTGGTAAAGACGCTCGATTTCTTTAGCCAGAGCCGCGTAATCTTTTTGATCGGCGTCTTTGACAACCGGAACAATCAGGCCTTTTTCATCGGCAAAAGCCAAACCGATGTTGATACTCTTATACATCCTGATCTGATAGACCGGCGGGCTAGCCACCGCCGTTGACGGGGCCTCGCTGGAAGCGGGGGTCGGCACCGTTACGAACCATGAGTTAAGCGCCGGATATTCCTTCAAAGCTTCGGCCATGGCCTTGAGCATAAAAATCTCAATTCGAAATGGTGCTTGCCATTGAGATTCGAATTTTTTCTTGAAGATATCGCGGAAAAACATAAAATCGGTCAGGTTAACTTCTACTGCCGCGGCAACCAGAACTTTGGTGGCCAGACTTCTCCTTAAATTATCCGCGATAGCGAGTCGCCTGAAACTGGGCTCGACCGTTTCAAGTTCCAGTTCCGGCACGATCATTAATCCGCCTCCAAGTAGCCGACAATGTTCCAGTCGTCTGAATTTTCGTCGTCGGATTTACTGACGACCGTGCCGGCCGGAACTTTGATCTCGCTCAGGACACCCGAGTATTCGGCAACGCCTTCGGCGGCGGCTTTTTGCGTCTCATAGGTAAAAAGCGTGTCGCCAACTTTGACTCTGTCACCAATATTTTTGTGCCATTCGATCAGTTCGAAACCATCAAGCGTATAGTCGACTTTAGCTCTAAGCGTCACTCGCATAGTCCTGCGGCCTCCTGTCCGTTAGCTTTTCAATCGCTTCCAAAACTTTTTGCATATTAGGAGCGTAGAAATCTTCAAATTGGGGAATGGGCGTATCCGGAGCTCCCAAAACTTTGCCTCTGATATAGGGATATTCCTGGATAATCTTAGCCATGATTGACTCGGCGATACCGCCATTAGCGATATCTTCGCCGGCAATCAGAACCCGGCACGTTTTCGCAACGGAGTTGTAGATCGCGGCCATATCCAGTGGCTTGAGCGTCCGGAGATCAATCAGGTCAATGGAGGCGCCGGATTTCTCCGTTTCCAAGACCGCCGGCAAAACCGAATTAAAATACATCCGCGCGCCCCAGGTAACAACCGTCAGGTCGCTCCCCTTGCGCCGCAGAGCGGCTTTGCCGATAGGAACTTTATAATAGTTTTTATCGACTTGACCGCGAACCCGCGAATAGCCCCAAATGCTTTCCATGAAAATCACCGGCGCTTTTTCTTCAAGCGCCTGTAAAAGAAGCCCTTTGGCGTCATAAGGCGTTGAAGGACAGACGATTTTCAGGCCGGGCGTATGATAGAACATCGCCTCGGTAAGAGAGTTTGAATGGAAATGCCCGCCGTAAAAACCAAGGCCGTAGGCGGTCCTTACTACGAAGCCAAGCGGATGGCGAGTGGTGAAGTAGTAAGTCGAGGCCATGTCAATCAGCTGGCTGAAGGAACAAGTCGAGATAAACGGCATGAACTGAATTTCGCAAATAGGAACGAGGCCGGCAATGGCGTGCCCGATAGCCGAGCCAATTATCGCGCCTTCGGCGATTGGCGTGTCAAAAACACGGTCAACGCCGGAGAGTCCGGAGAAATCGCCATCGTTGAACTTTTCGGGAAGACCCTGAGTAATCCCGAAAACGCCGCCCTTTTTGCCGTAAGCTCCGCAAACGTCCTCGCCAAAAATCCTGACTTTAGGATCGTTCTCCAAAGCCATATGCAGGGCGTCCTTAATCGCGTCCGCCAGGGTAATAGTCCCCTCGCGATCTTCTTTAGTGAGTTTGCGGTTAATAATAGAAAACGCGGCCGTTGGTTCCTGGTCAAAATGGTTGGGATTGTTATCGGCAACGTACTTTTGGGGATATACGCTAAGCGAAACGTTCTCGATAGTCGTCTTTGACGACTGGGCCGCCTTGTCATAAGCGGCCTGGACCATCACTTTGACTTCCGCATCAATGCCGGCAAGTTCTTCTTCAGAAAATTCCGGAACGCTGATTCTTTCTCGCTCCTTGGGATCCAAAACTTTTGCCAGAATTTCACTCTTTTTCATCTTAAGCAGCTGGTTACGGTAAAAGCCGCAAGGATCTCGGCCGATCCACTCGTTATACTCCTGCGAATTTACGTAAGGCACTTTTTCGGTTTCATTGTGGCCCGACATCCTGAGAGTGAGGCATTCGATAATGCTAGGCGCCCGCAGAAGATTGAGCGTTTTAATTTCGCGGGTCCGCGCTGATAAGAATCTGGCCCGCTCGATGGCCTGACGAGTCCGATGATAAACATCAAGAACGTCGTTGCCATTGGCGATTTCGCCATGGAAGCCATAACCGCGAGCGCGATCGGCGATCGAAAAAGCGCCTGTTTGGGCTTCGTATGGGGTGCCTATAGCGGTGCGGTTATTATCAACAACAAAGATAACCGGCAAATTCCTGGCGCCCGCATAGTTCATTGCCTCGTGAATAGCTCCCTGAGAAGCCGCGCCATCGCCGAAATAACATAACACTACCGGCAGAGCTTCTCCAGTTTTTTCCATAATATAGACATACTTAAGGGCATCGGCAACGCCGCAAGCCGCAGGGACGTTAGCGCCCATGTGGCTGATAAATCGGATAATATGCCTGTCCGGAAAACCAAAGTGAATATTGCCGTCGCGGCCGCCCATCGGACTGAAAGACCGCAGAAAGTGGTTTGAAAGGTATTCCTCGGGAGTCAGGCCGAAAACGAAACAAGCGCCGATGGCGCGATGACCTATCGCAATCCAATCTTTCTTAGGATCGGCAGCCAAAGCGCTCCCAATGCCTATCGCTTCTTCGCCAAAGCTGGTGAGAGCGACAGAAGGCACAAGCGAGGCGCGCTCGTTCTGGCCGAATTCCGCCCTTACTTTGCCTTCAACTTCCCTGGCTAAAAGCAAATAGCGGTACAAATCGAGATACGTTCCCCGATCGAGATCTTTTCTCATCGGATTTCTCTTTACCCCACATTCACTCGTGAGCGTGGGATTTATATTTTTAAAGGCCTGAATCTATCCTCTATATATAACAAAATAAAATTTAAAGCAAAGCGATTTATGAGATAGGTTCTTAAAAAATTGCCCTGTTCCCGGCCTTTTGATATGCTTTCCGCAAACGGCCGTCGAGGACGATAAAGGAGCGGCCATATGGCTAGCGAAGAAAACTTGAGCGGTTGTTTAACATTGTCCAATGACAGAATCGGAAACTTTATGTGGGAGGTCTCCGACTACGCCAAAAAAATCCTGGCGGAACTTTCGCCGGAAGACAGAGAAAAATTTGTAAAAGGCTCTCTGGATTCTATCCATGCCTTTCTGATGATCCTGGTCTGGATGCTAGCGAATCCCCAGATAACAAGCACAGCTTGTCCGGAATTCCTTGAAGTCATCAGAGATTTCCTCCAAAAACAACAGGACAAAATAGACAAAAAGTAAATCCGCTTTCTAAGCGGATTTTTTATTTAACAACGCCTCTCTGACGATTTTTCTGTCATCCCAAGGAATTTTTTTGCCTCCGGCAACCATCATCCACGACTCGCATCCTTTGCCGGTAATAATGACAATGTCGCTTCCGCGAGTCAAATCAATTGCCTTTACAATAGCTTCACGCCTGTCGAGTATTTTATGAAAATTTCGAATTTCGAATTTCGAATTTCGAATTTGCGAAAATCCTGAAGAAATTTGATTTAAAATTTCTTCAGGATTTTCGTCATAGGGATCTTCGTTCGAAAGAATAATTTCATCGCAATACTGCCAAGCCAGTTTGCCGAACTCCGGCCGCTTCCATTTGTCGCGGCCGCCTCCGGCCGCTCCAAGAACACAAATTAATTTGGAGCTTGGAGCTTGGGGCTTAGAGCTCAGGGTCTTATAAACCGACTCCAAAGCGTCTGGTGTGTGGGCATAATCGATAAAAACTCTAAAATCCTGCCCTTCTTTTACCTCCTCCATTCTCCCCGGAATACTCTCGATCGAATTCAGGACGCCAACCGCCAGACCGCGGTCTACTCCCTGGCTTTGAGCCGCCGCCAGAGCGGCATTAGCGTTAAGGTTCCAAAACTCGCCCACCAGCTTTAAATTAACATCGTCGGCTTTTTTTGAATCGAAATCAATAATAGGAACGTCGCCGACTGCAAATTGTACGGTCTCTGACATTTCGCTGTTTATTGCCAGAATCTTCTTAATTTCCTTCCCGCCAATGATTTTTTCGCGGCTGGAAGTTATTTGGGTAAAAAATTTGATTTTGGTTTTTTTGTAATTTTCAAAACCGCCGTGCGATTCAATGTGTTCTGGCGCGAGGTTGGTAATCACGCCCACGTCAAAATTGATAAATCGCTGGCGGTGCTGTTTAATACCCTCCGACGAAACCTCAATCACAGCGTATTGGCATCCTGAATCTAGCGCTTTACGCAAGAATTTTTGCAAATATCCCCGCCCCGGCATAGTTTGTTTCATCAGATTTTCGGAAGATTCGCCGGCCACTTTAAAGCGGATAGAGGAGATCGATGCCGTTTTGTAACCAACCTTCTCTAAAACAGCGGCGATCATTTCAACGGTCGTCGATTTTCCGGTAGTGCCGGTCACTCCGATCACAACCATTTTTTGCGAAGGGAAGCGATAAAAAAACGCCGACCCCAGCGCCCATAAAAAATGAAAAAGGTTATTGATTTTTTGAAGAAAAATCGGTTTCATCATTGATAGATGGAGTTACAGCGGCATGGGAGTTTAGGAAAAATTTTCAATTTTTAAATCTAATTTAAATTTTTAAACCCTAAGATATCTTTTAGCCCTGATCCTAGTTTATAGAGATTATACCATAATAGATTAGACAAATAGTCAAAAGAGCCGGGATAAATTGTTTCTTTACCGCCAAAGCCTTTTTTGAAACGGCTCACGCCAGCGTATCTTTCCGAAATCCCCCAAAAATCATATTCTTCGAAACCATTCCCCTTCGCCTCTTTGATAATGTGCCAGTGAAGACCATAAGGAGCCATCAAGTTGCGAAAGTCGTTGTTGGACGCACCGTGGAGATATGTCACGCGTCCCCCACCCTTGGAGAATTGCGCTTCGCGCGCTGAAAACGGAGTTTTATTCTCCAAGGGTGGGGGATAAAAAATCATGATATTCGCGGCAACAAGTTCGTTTTTATAAAAAGCGCCAAAAATTTTCAGCAGCCCGGCCGGCTTTAAAACTTCAACCATTTTTTCATAGTAACTCCTGGGATGAAGAGAAAATCTGTCTCTTTTCGCCGTTTCTCTGAAAATTTCCCAAACCGGATCAAAACCGTCCCCGAGTTCTTTGATTTCAATGCCATGCTTTTGGGCCAGGCGAATGTTATAGCGCGTCTTTTCATGCATTCTATCCAGGATTTCCTGCTCGCTTTGCGTCAGATCAATAATTACCGTTTCCGACGGCTGAATTTCTTTTGCGGATTTGAAAAAGCCGAGGGTCTTCAAAGCGCCTAAATCGGCAATTTCCGGCTCAACTTTCAGGAATATCAACCTTTCCTTTTCAGCGATTTTTTTTGCTTCGCCAAGCGCCATCGCGCCGTCTGGTCCACTCATATCGGCCCGGGGCGAATAGAGATAATCGAAACCAAGCGGCAGGTCTTGCCTAATTAATAAAATACCCTGGATCCTCCAGGTTTTTCTTCCGACCGCTTGCTGAAACTCTTCCCACTCGGAAGATTGCAAAAATGAACGTTTTGAAATTTGGAAATTGGAGTTTGAAATTTGTTTAGAAATTAGAAATTAAAAATTAGGATTTGCGGCTTAGAAGCCGTAATGCCGCCTTAACTTTAGCTTCGACCGTCTTTAGGTCTTTCGGCAATTCCTGCAAGACGCGGCGAACGTCGCGTTGGCTGTACCCCAAACCGATTAGGGCCTCGAGGACCTCGCTCATTTGCTCCGAATCACTGCCTCTTTCGGGAGAGATTTCGCCCTTAAGTTTGCTCTTTAATTCCAGAATTAATTTTTGCGCAATTTTCTGGCCGATGCCGGAAACCTTGGTGAAAAAGGTTTCGTCCTCGTTTACAATCGCCTGTTTCAGGGTTTTGACCGGCGCGCGAGATAAAACGCCCAAAGCCGAGCGCGGCCCGATTCCGGAAATGCCTATCAAAAGCTCAAAAAACCGCAGTTCTTCCGAGTCCAGAAAACCATAGAGTTCAACCAGATAGCGTCGGGCGTCTTCATGCATATAAAGATGAGTGTAAACTTTGACATTTTGCCCAATTTCTGGTATTTTATTAAGGATTTCAGCGTGAGTTACTATCTTAAAACCCATTCCGCCCGTTTCAACGACGAAAAATTTGTCGCTTATTAGCACAACCTTGCCTTCCAAAAAATAAATCATACTTCTATAGTAAGTTAAATGAAATTTAAACTCAACCAGGAAGTAGAAATTGGACAAATTCGTTTTTGCCATTCGAATTCTTTATTACAGCACATATACTCTATATGTGTATTAGAAATCATAGCGGCTAAAACTTGAATTATCGGGCAAAAGAATTTGAGGGGCAGGTCCAATTTTCACTTCCTGGTCAAATCACGACAAAATGAAATTTAAATTATATTCTCCTTATAAACCGACCGGCGACCAGCCGCAAGCAATCGCCAAGATAACACATAATCTTAAAAACGGCGTAAAAAATCAGACACTTGTCGGCGTTACCGGCTCAGGCAAAACGTTTACAATGGCCTCGGTCATAGAAAAACTCCAAAAGCCGGTTTTGGTTTTGTCGCACAACAAAACACTTGCCGCCCAGCTTTATCAGGAATTCAAAGAATTTTTCCCGGAAAACGCAATCCATTATTTCGTTTCTTACTACGACTATTACCAGCCCGAAGCTTATATCCCCCAGACCGACACCTATATAGAAAAGGACGCTAAAATCAACGAGGAGATTGACCGCCTGCGCCATGCCGCCACCCAAAGCCTCCTTACCCGCAACGACGTTATCGTCGTGGCATCGGTCTCGTCAATTTATAACATCGGCAGTCCCAGAGAATACGAGAATCTGACCCTTGATCTGTCCGCCGGCCGGAAAATAAAAAGGGATGACATCCTCAAGCATCTCGTCAGTCTTCAGTATTCGCGTAACGACCTCGACCCGGGCGCCGGAAATTTCAGGACCCGCGGTGAAATTCTGGAAATCCATTCGCCCGTCGGAAACGAAATTATTATTCTGGAACTGGGCGCAAGCAAAATTAAATCCATAACCAAAAAATCCGGCAATAAACTGAAAACTATTAAAATCTGGCCCGCCAAGCACTTCGTTTCACCGAAAGAAAAAGTGGATCTGGCTTTGGCGAATATTGAAAACGAGCTTTGCGAGAGATTAAAAGATCTCAACGCCGAAGGCAAACTTCTTGAAGCCGAACGCCTTGAGCAAAGAACCAAGTATGATCTGGAAATGCTCCGTCAGGTCGGCTACTGCTCGGGAATTGAAAACTATTCGCGCCATCTTGATTTCAGGAAAGAAGGAGAGCCGGCGTTCACTTTATTGGATTACTTCTCTCTAGGCCCTTCGGGCCGGGACCCCGAGCGAAAGTCGAGGGGCCGAGACTTTATCACTTTTATAGACGAATCGCACATGACCGTGCCGCAATTCAGGGGCATGTTCAACGGCGACCGTTCGAGAAAAGAGACGCTGGTGAATTTCGGGTTCCGCCTGCCGTCGGCTCTGGATAACCGGCCGCTTAAGTTTGATGAGTTTAACAAAAAAATTAATCAGGTTGTTTTTGTATCCGCCACGCCGACCGAGTACGAATTTGAAAAGTCCGGCCCCTTCATCGCCGAACAACTGATCCGTCCGACCGGGCTTTTGGACCCGAAAATAGAAATAAGACCTTGCGAAAATCAAATTAAAAATCTTATAGCCGAGATTGAAAAGACGACGGCAAAAAAACACCGGGTTTTGGTGACCACTTTGACCAAAAGACTGGCCGAAGACATTGCCGAACACCTGCTGCAGAAGGGCCTTAAGGTCGCCTATCTGCATTCAGAAATAAAAACCCTAAGACGCACGGAAATTTTGAAAGACCTCCGTCTCGGCAATGTCGACGTGCTCGTAGGCATTAATCTCCTGCGCGAAGGCCTGGACCTGCCGGAAGTCGCGCTCGTGGCGATTCTGGATGCCGACAAGGAAGGGTTTTTAAGAAACGAGACAAGCATCGTTCAGACTATAGGCAGGGCCGCGCGCCATCCGGAGGGCCGGGCGATTCTTTACGCCGATAAGATTACCGGCTCTATTAAGAGCGCCGTGTTTGAAACCGAACGCCGCCGTAAAATCCAGGAAGAACATAACCGGCTAAATGGCATAACACCGAAGGCGATTGAAAAGAAAATACGGGAAAACATTGTGGTACCTAAAGAAAATACGGTGGAAATAGAATTTTCAGCTCTGTCGGCCAAGTATAGAGTTAAAGAACTTGAACAGGAGATGAAAGAAGCGGCGCGGAAGCTCGACTTCGAACGCGCGGCTCAATTGAGAGATTATATTGACAAGTTAAGAGAAAAAGCGTAGTATAAAATTCAAAGCTTAAAGTGCAAAGCGCAAAACCACAGCTAAAAACTAAAAACTTTTAATGATAGGTTCTGAACTTTTAGCTTTGACTTTTGAATTTACTCTCATGCCTATCACTAAATCGGCAACCAAAGCCTTAAGACAAAGCAAAAAAAGACGGCAGCGCAATTTGAAGCGCGGACGCCTGCTTAAAGTTGAGCTGAAAGAGCTGAAAAAATTAATTGCCGCGAAAGACAAAAGAGGCGCCCAAGCTCTTTTGCCGAAGATTTATCAAGTCCTTGATAAGGCGGTTAAAAACAATCTCATTAAAAAGAATACTGCTGGCCGATTAAAATCCCGGCTAACCAAGAGCGTTAACAAGATCTGAGTTCACCGATGAGCCCCAAAAATTCTGTCTTAGGATTAGCTGTGCTTGTTTTAAGCGCTAAATCCAACTCGCCTATTTTTATCAGTATGGATTTTAAATCATTTATTTCGAAAGACTTCGCCTGACGCGAGGTTTTTTCTAATACGTAAGGATGCAGGCCGAGACCCCTCGCGGCTGAACCGGCGCTTTTTACTTTAAGCAGGTTCCGGATATGCCAGGCAAGAAGTCCGAGTAATTCAACAGGCTCTTCCCCGGCTTCTAGGGCCTTGTGCCAGAGCAGAAGCGCTCTCTTTTTATTTTGAGCGCCAATGGCATCAGTCAGATCAAAAATATTGATGCCCGTTTTTTGATTTACCAAATTCTGGACATCCGGCAGGCGGACGATTCCTTTGATTTTGTAATTTGCGATTTTCTGGATTTCCCTTGATTGGCGCCAAAGATCGCCCCCGATATTTTCAATAAGGTAATCAAGCGCCTCACCGTCAAGATCTATACCGCAAGACCGAGCAAGGTCAACAAGCCAAGATTTTAACCGGGCGCCAGAAAGCGGTTTAAATTCCGAAGAAAAATTGGGTTTTTTTATCAAATATTGAAAGAGTTCGTTCTTGGCTGGCGCTTCATCCCAATGTATAGCGATAAAAATAATCTCCCGGCTCGTCGGCAGATTGTATGATTCCAATAAAGCGACGGCTTTTTCTTCTCCGGCTTTAAGGATATTTTTAACCACGATTAACTTCTTTTCGGGAATTAAAGATTCGAACTTTAAATTCATCTCCAAATCTTCAAACCCGTTCTCGGTAAAATCCAAAGAAATAAAATTAAGAGCGCTAATATTTTTCGCCTTATAACCGTCAAAAAGCTCCTTTAACTTTTGACTGATCCGGTAAGAATCTTGACCGTAAAGAAAGATAATCATATTTGGGCATTTTTATTTTTTAACCTTGGGAATTCCTAAATCTTTGCAGATTTTATTCGCAAGCCAATTATCTATTTCGTTATGTCGAGGCACGGTTGAAACCCGATTGGTCTTTATATTGTGAAAAACAGAATGCCTCTTTCCTTCGCGGAATAAGAGGCATTCGTGATTTTTTAGATACAAAAGCAATGCGCGTCTTTTCATAACTACCTATCGTGCCGGCAAAGCGACGTGGATTGGCTCGCGAAAAATCGTCCTACGGCGCGAACCCGACAGTATCTTGCGGTTGGATTCCAAAATCAAAACAAGCGCCTCTTCCAAATTCTCTTTTGCTTCACGCTTTGTCTTTCCTTGAGTATTCGCCCCGGGCACTTCTTCCACCCAAGCGATATAGCGGCTACCGCGCTTTTGGTATACTGCCGTAAATTCTCGTTTTGTCATATTAGTTATAATAAATTTTATTTCAACTTTTGGCAACTCGGACAAAAGTGAGCCGAGCGGCCGCCGATTTTTAGACGCACTATCTTGCCAGAGCAGGAGCGAGGACAAGGCTCCCCTTCCCGCTGGTAAACCAGGCGGACATTGCCGTAACGGCCCGGCCGGCCGGCCGTATCGCGGTAGTCGGAAGTCGAAGTGCCGCGGAGTTTCACGGCTTTTTTCAAAATGCTTTTTACAGCGTCAAAAATCTTTTTTAAATCTTCATCGCTCAATTTCTCGATTTTATAAAGCGGATGAACGCGGGCAATAAACAGAATTTCATCGGCGTAGATATTACCGATACCCGAAACGACGTTCTGGTCCATTAAAATCTTTTTTATCGGCCCTCTTTTTTTCCTAATTAAACTTATAAACTTATGAACTGTAAAACTGGAAGTGAGAGGATCGGGCCCGATATCTTTTACGTCTTCAAGTTTTTCAAAATCTTTTTTGTCCACAACTAAAATTTTTCCGAATTTACGCAAATCAGAAAACGCCATCATCGCGCCACCTGATAGAAAAAACATCGTTCGTATATAGCCGTTAACCCGTTCTTGGAGCGGCCCTTTCCCGACAGCCGCCCATTTGCCGTTTTCCAGCCGCCACTTCCCGATAAGCAGATGCCCCGTCATTTTTTGATGGATTAGCATCTCTTTACCGCCTGACAAATCAAATATGATATTTTTTCCGAGCCGCCAGACTTTTTTTATGCTTTTGTTTTTGACGGTTTTTTTAAAACCTTCAAAACCGCCCGGAGAACGCTTAAATGCCTTGGGCCATTCGGTCCATATGTCGGTTATGGTCTTGTCGCGGATTTTTTTATTCAAATCGTTGACGATTGTTTGTACTTCCGGGAGTTCGGGCATGTTAATTATGTTTTAATCTGCATAAAGATAATTATAACAAAAAAAATAAAAAAGTGCCGTACGCGCGAACGCGTACGGCACTAAGCCGTTCCAAGGGCTAAATCCCAAGGGTCAAGAAGATCCCAAGGGATTAAGGCCCAAGGACTTAGCTATTTGCGAGCAAGGCCGCGGGATCATTGCCAAGCCAGTCGATGCCGAGCCAAGAGTAGTGCCGGTTCCACGCCCCGTCAGCGAAAAAAAGACAGCGAACATAGGGGTAGCCGACCGAGCCGCGGAAGATGGTAGCCCAGAAGAAGATGTAACGGGTGTTGCCCCGATCATCCTTCTTCCAGTCCTCGGGAATTAGGTGAGGATTGTCGTAGAGAGCGTCGAGCAGGTTCGCGTTGAGTACGGGCTTGCCCGTCAGCTCCTCGCGAAGGTCGTAGCCCTTGAGCAACTTGCCGTTCTGCTGCCGACGGGAAAGATACAGGACGACCTTGCGGCCGTTCAAATACAATCCATCGGATCGCTTCTCGACGATAGCCCAGCCTTCGCCGATGTGCTGTTCCACTTCTGCTTCGTTGAATGGGAGCTTCGGTGAGGCGCCGAGGTTCACAGCGATTGTGGTTTCGTTAAGGGTAGTCGCCCGAGTAGCATCTTCGGCCGTCTGTTTTTCGAAGTGCTGATCGCCGGTGACACGCTGTGCCATGACGTTCTCCTTAGTAGATATGTATTAAAAAGAGCTTAAATCTTACACAAAGATTGTAGCATAAATAGTATTATATGTCAAATATCTGTTGTGGTTCAATAGCTTGGAACCACCCTGGTAAAATATGGGAATGTATACCATATACAATCGTCTGCCTCGCATCCGCATGGAAGCGGCGCGTCTGGTTAAGTCCGGCTGGAGCGTCAGGCAAGTCGCCAGACACTTCGGTTTCACTCATAGCGCCGTTGTGAAATGGGTCGCTAGAGCCCATCTGCTGCCTCAAAACGCCCAGCTCATCCCGACCCGATCGTCGCGGCCGGAACATTCGCCTCAAGCGCTCGATCCGGAAATAGTCATGATCATTTTGGAGCTTCGGGCCGAGCGTGGTCAGTGCGCCGAGATTCTGTGCCATCGGCTAATCACCGAACAGGGCATCGCGGTGAGTTTGAGCAGCGTGAAGAGAACTCTGAAACGGTGCGGTATATCCAAGTACTCGAAATGGAAGAAATGGCATCAGTATCCGTCCCGGCCAATGCCTGAAAAGCCAGGATTTCTCGTGGAAATTGACGCTGTCCATGAGGGAGCGCCTGATGACCGTCTGTCCGCGTACGCTCTGATCGACGTATGTTCTCGCTGGGGATACGCCGAGCCGGTATTGCGAGTGAACAGCAGAGCGACGACTCGATTCGTGAAGAAGGCAAAGGAAACAGCGCCTTTTGCTTTCCAGACAATCCAGACTGATCACGGCTCGGAGTTTTCAAAATGGTTCACTAAGATTGCCGTGCATGACGGAATGTCTCACCGGCATACGAGAGTCAGAACGCCAACTGACAACGGCCACGTGGAGAGATTTATCAGAACGTTGCAGGATGAGTGCCTGCACCGGATACCGAGAGATTTCCGAGCCTGGCAGAAAGAAATACCGGAGTGGATTAGATACTACAATACCGAGAGGCCGCACATGGGATTGAATTTCAAAACACCGATTGAGATCATTAAAGCGGTTCCAAGCTATTGATTAGAAAACAATATCAGAAATAGCTCTCAACTCTCCCCAGTTTTTACCGGCCTTGGCTTCGGCCAGAATTGGGACTTTTAATTTAATCACCCCCCTCATTAATTCTAAAATTTTTGGCGCGACTTTGCGAGCTAAGCCGATCTTAGATTCAAAAACCAGTTCATCATGAACCTGCAAAAGCAGGCGGAGATCGTTTTCCAGCTTTTCTTTTTTAATCCAACCGCCGATTTCAATCATCGCTTTCTTCATAATATCGGCCTCAAGGCCCTGAATGGGCATATTCACCGCGATCCGTTCGGCTAAAGACCGCAGCTGAAAATTAGGAGAATGGATCTCGGGTAAATAGCGCCTTCTCCCGAACTCGGTTACCGCATAACCGTTTTTCGCGGCATCAAGTTTGAGTTTTTCCAGATAGGCGGCTACGCCGGAAAATTCTTTACGGTAGTCATTCATAAACTCTTCGGCACGGTCGCGGCTAATATGGGCCGCCTCGGAAAAGCTTTGGACTCCCATGCCGTAAATAATCCCGAAGTTTAATTCTTTGGCCGCGAAACGCATCTCCGGAGTAACCTTATCCATCGAAACTCCATTAACAATGGAGGCGGTAAATTTATGGATATCAAGGCCTTTCTCAAAAGCTTGGATCATTTTTTTGTCGCCGGAAAGCGCCGCGACTATCCTCAAATGAATCTGGGAGTAGTCGCAGGAAAGCATGTCAAAACCTTTCGCGGTCACAAAGGATTTACGGATTTCATCACCAAAACTTCCTCTGGCGGGAATATTCTGCATATTGGGATTCTGGGAAGAGAGCCGGCCGGTCGCGGTTCCGGTTTGATTAAAAGTCGTGTGAATGCGGTTGTTCCTGTCCACTAAAGCCGGCAGAGTGTCGACATAAGTAGATTTAATTTTCGCCAACTCCCTGTATCTTAAAATGTGGTCAATTATCTTATGATGATGCCGCAGGCGTTCCAGTTCTCCCGCCTCGGTTGACAGCGCGCCTCCGCGCGTCTTTTTGATCCTGCCGCCGGCCCGCGCCCCGGGAATTTTTAATTTAACGAACAGAATTTCGGAAAGCTGTTGCGGAGAGCTGATATTGAACTTTTCTCCGGCCAAATCATAAATGTCCATTTCTCGTTTTTTTAATTCCCGATCAATGACACGGCTTAATTCATTCAGTTTTTTTCCGTTGAGCTCAATGCCGAGCATCTCCATCTTCGCCAAAACCGGAATAAGAGGCATTTCTATTTCTTCAAAGACCTCCGCGGTTTTTGTCGCCTCCAACCGCGCTTTGTATATAGGATAAAGACGCTGAATGAAACTCACCTGCAACGCTAAAGCATCCTTTTGATTTTCCTTGAAAATTTCCAGCAGTTCTTCCCCGAACTCTTTTAAGACAAGCCGCGCCAGACCATAATCGCGCTCGCCCGGATTAATAACATAGGCGGCAATTGTAGTATCAAAATCCAGCCCCCCTGCGTCTATATCATTGGACGCTAACGTTTTTACCAGAACTTTAAAATCATTGCCGATTTTTTTTATTTTTGGATTGCTAAAAATATCCCCGAGGCACGACAGGATCTTTTTATCAACATAATAAATTTTTTCTCCGGCGCCGATTGCCGCCGAAATAAGCAAATTTCCATCGCCGTAGCCGGAAAAGTAAATTTCTTTGGCTTTTTTCAGTTCCAATAATAATTTTTCGATTTTAATGTCTTTCGGCGCTTCAAAATATTTTATCTTCTTCACTTCGGCTCTTGGCATTAAGAGCGCTCCCTGCTCAACATTTGACGGCAGGCGGTCAATCAAACTCATAAAACCAAATTTCCTGAAAAGTTCTATGACCTTATTTCTGTCAAAATCGCTGAATTCGGATTTTTTCAAATCAAAATCTATGGGCACCTCTTGGTTAATGGTTGAGATTTTTTTTGAAAAGAACGCTTCTTTTTTTCCGGCTTTAAGTTTTTCTAAAACCGAAGCGCTGACAAATTTTGTTGCCTCGCCTTTCTCAACCGCTTCGTATAACTTTTCAATGCTTCCGAATTTATTTAAAAGCGTAATCGCGGTTTTTTCGCCTATGCCTTTCACTCCCGGAATATTGTCGGACGGGTCGCCCTTAAGCCCCTTATAGTCAATAAGTTGGTCCGGTTTCAATCCTTCAAAGCGGCTTAAAACCTGTTTTTCATCATAAATAACAGTATCGGTAAGCCCACGCTTGGGCATATAGACCTTGATATTCCCGCCGACAAGCTGAAGCGTATCCATGTCGCCGGTTAAAATCAGAACCTCGATGTCTTTGCCTTTGAGTTCCTTGGCAATTGTGCCGATAATGTCGTCTGCCTCAAAACCCGGCTTTTCGTAGACCGGAATTCCAAAAGCTTCCAGATCCTCTTTGACAAGAGAAAACTGGCTGACGAGGTCAGGAGAAATTTCAGGTCGCGTCGCTTTGTATTCTTTATATTCCTCGTGGCGAAAAGTCGGTTCGGGTAAATCAAAAGCGGCCGCTATATAATCCGGTTTAAACTCGTTGATTGTCTTAAGCAATATGGAAGTAAACCCATAAACCGCGTTGATACTCTCGCCGCTTTTTGTCGTCATCGGCGGCAGGGCATGAAAAGCCCGGTGAATGAGGGCGTGAGAATCTATCAAAATAAATTTTTTCATTTTTGTTAAAAATTTAACTCAAAACGCAAAACTCAAATGTCAAAACCAAAGCGCAAAGCTAAAAGCTTTAAGTTTTTGGGTTATGGTTTTGAGTTTTGAATTTTGAGCTTTAAGTTTATAAGAATCTTTCTCTTATCTCCTCCCAAATTATAAAATTTAATCCAAATAGTATCTTTGAGTAATATTTTTCTAATCTTATCCGCCCACTCAATGACAATTATATTTTCTGGATCGTTGATTAAATCCTTAAATCCGAGCTCAATCATCTCCCCGGGATTTTTCAGACGATAGGCGTCAATATGGTAAAGATTTTTATAGCGTCCGGATTTCAGGAAAAACTGCTTTAATATCAGAAACGTGGGGCTCAAAACATTTTCCTTGACGCCCATGCCCTCGGCCAGGCCTTGTATAAAAGTAGTCTTGCCGGAACCAAGATGCCCTTCTAAAGCTATTATTAAAGCGTTGATTTGGCGTCTCTCACGCTTTAATTCGATGCCCAATGCCGCCGCTGTTTTTTTGGTTTCATCCGCGGTTTTTGTCACTATTTCCAAGCGCTCAAACATGGCTCAATATTAACAATAAAAGCGTTGCTCAGGCAACGCTCAATTTTTCATTTTTCACTTATAATTTTTAATTTCTTTTACTCCCAGTGGCTCGGAACCCAGGTCCGCGGGCAGTAGGTGTGGCCACCAGGCCTGGTATAACAACGGCTTTCGAAGTGGCCGGGGATCCAGCGCGGCGTACCGACTACAGGCGGTGGAGACGGAACAACGATAACGGGCGGATGAGTCGGCGCCGGGTAAATAACGGGCTGGATTGCCACCCTACAACCGGAGATTAAAAGAACTGCAAAGGCCGCGAGAATCCCGAATCGTTTCATCGGGAACCCTCCTGTCTGGTTGTCGTAAGCGTCTTTATTGCTTGATATTTTACGCCGAAATAAGGTTTTGTCAATCCCGAGGGTTTCTTTTCCAAACTTATCAGGTAGTAGAAATTGGACAAATTCGTTTTGCCCTTCGAATTCTTTATCACAGCGAATACGCTCTTTATATTTCTTAGAGGTTATAGCGGTCAAAACATGAAGCAGTCGGGCAAAAGAATTTGAAAGGGCAGCCCAATTTTCACTACCTGACTTATCCACAGTAAAATTTGACTGCGAATTCGGCTGGCGCTACGCTAATCTATTAATCTGCACCTACCAATTACGAATTTTTATTTTTCATTCGTAATTCGCTAAGATTCGTAATTCGTAGGATATATTATGGCCGAAAAAAATATCAAAGATTTCATTATTTCTCTCAATCTAAAAAAGAATCCGGTTGAAGAGCTCCGCTACGACCAGCTGAACAATGAGCTTAAAATTTACATCACGCCGAAAAGCAAAACTTTAACAATTGAAGATTTTGAATTTTCCCACGACGGCGAAGAAATAAATTTGGAGAACATCAAGATTTTGGGCGGTTTGATGGCCCGCCTGCGTTTTAATAAAGAAAAAAATATCTATTGGAGCGCGATTTTATCGAAAGACGGGATAAGGCAGCCCATTGAATACAAAGAACTTACCGAAGAGCTAAGAAACCATGTCGCCGGCATAAAAACTCTTATAATATTCAACGAAAAAGGGCCTTCTTTCACCTGGTCAGAAAATAAGTCCAGACTCCAGATTTTAGCCCAAAACCAAAATGGCCATTTTCATGATGAATTTTTGGAATTTTCGCTTGCCTCCGCTGATTTAAAGAATGAGATTAGCCGGATTTTAACGCTCTTTTAAAAATTACCCGATGTGTGGATGAATCGGTTTGTGAAGCGAGTGTTTTTGTTTTAGTGTGGGGATATGGACACTAAAGCGGAAGAACAAAAATCGCTACTGGAAAAGGTCAGGCGTCAAGAAGAAGAAAACCGAGCTAGAATTATAGCCGATCAAAGAGGATTTCCCTATATTAATTTGTCTTTTATCCCCATTGAAACCGACGCGTTGAGTATTTTGTCCAAGGCTAAATCTCAAGCGGCCAAAATCGCCATTATGAATCAGGAAGTGAAGACTCTGCGTCTTGCGGTTTTGGACCCGGACTCGACGGATGTTCAGGCTATAATCAACGAACTGGAAAAAAAGGGCTATAACATCAAGATGTTCGTCGTCTCGCCCTCAAGTCTGGAAAAAGCATGGAACCAGTACCCCGCGGAACGCGAAGAAAAAGAAATTACCGGCGAGGTCGCTATAACCAAACTTGTTTTTGACAAGCTCCAGACGGAAATAAAAAATCTTAATGTTTTTAAAGCCATTTTGGAAAAACTCTTTATCGGCGGCGCCACTCAACTGGTTGAGGCGGTACTCGCGGGCGCTATGGTTCTTGACGCTTCCGATATTCACTTTGAACCGGAAAAAGAAGCTGTCAGATTTCGACTCCGTCTTGACGGCGTCCTTGAAGATATATTGACTCTGCCCTACTCCGCCTACAAACCGCTGCTTGACCGCGTCAAACTTCTTTCCGGCCTCAAACTCAATATTCATGAACAGGCGCAGGATGGCCGGTTCACCATTATTGTCACGAACGAAATAGAAATCAGAACTTCAATCCTGCCAGGCGCTTGGGGCGAAAATATCGTAATGCGTATTTTAAATCCTGAAGCGACCAAGCTAACGCTGGAAAATCTCGGTTTTAGAGAAGATGATTTGAAAATAATCCACGATGAGCTACGTAAGCCAACCGGCATGATCCTTGCTACCGGTCCTACCGGATCCGGTAAGACCACCACACTTTACGCTTTTATTAAATTAATACTGACCTCAGAAATTAAAATTATCACAATTGAAGATCCGATCGAATACCACATTATGGGCGTATCTCAAACTCAAGTCGAACCGGACAAGGGCTATACGTTTGCCAACGGTTTGCGTTCAATCGTGCGCCAAGACCCTGACGTAATCCTGGTAGGCGAAATCCGCGACTTGGAAACGGCCGAAATTGCCATGCACGCCTCGCTCACCGGCCACTTGGTTCTTTCAACTTTACATACCAATGACGCGCCCGGAACTATTCCCCGCTTGATTGATTTGGGCGTTAAACCGCCAATCATCGCGCCGGCAATCAACGTCGCAATAGCTCAGCGTCTGGTGCGCCGCGTTTGCAAAAAGTGCGCGGAAATGAGACCGATTACCAAGCCCGAACTTGAGTCTTTAAAAAAAGTAATGGCGAATCTGTCGGCGCGCGCCAAATTACCGGTTGATTTGAACGAAAAGGTAAAGATTCCGGTCGCAAATAAGTGCCCCGATTGCGACACCGGATACTCCGGCAGAATCGCGGTAGTGGAACTGTTCCAGATTGACGATGAAATGGAACGCTTGATTATCACCTCGCCCGCCGAAGCGGAAGTTCGCGCCAACGCGAAAAGAAAAGGCATGGTAACCATGATCCAAGACGCGGCCATCAAAATTTTGAGCGGCATGACAACAATCGAGGAAGCTGAAAGGGTATTGGGCAAGTTTATATAAAATAAAATCGCGGTCAGTAATCTCTGGGCAATAGTCCCTGAAGCCAGCTCCAGGGGTTAGGAGAATCCTGTGGAATGACTCAGTCGGAACCAAATCACCCGGCTAGAGAAAATCCCGGAAAGGCTAAATAGTGTCTAAAAGCCTATATTGCCCAGAGATCACTGACCGCGTAAATATCGCTAATATTCTAATATAAAATTACTTTAATGTCAAGTCAAACCACCGATCCAAAGTTCAAACCCGAAGACCGGACCCTGGACCAAGCATTGCGCCCAAAAACGTGGGACGAGTATATCGGCCAGGATAAAGTCAAAACCAACCTAAGAATTCTTATAGAAGCCGCCAAAAGAAGAAGCGAGCCCATTGACCATCTCCTTTTATACGGCCCGGCGGGGCTCGGCAAGACAACTCTAGCCTATATTATAGCCCGGGAGATGCAGGCAAACATCAAGATTACTTCCGGACCGGCTATCGAAAAAGTCGGGGACTTGGCATCGGTGCTGACAAACCTGAACGCGCAGGATATTCTGTTCATTGACGAAGCTCACCGCCTTAATAAAATGGTCGAGGAGATCTTATATCCGGCAATGGAAAACCGCATCTTGCATATTATTATCGGCAAGGGGCCGTCGGCGAGAACTCTGCAACTCGACTTGCCGCCTTTTACTTTAATCGCCGCCTCGACCAGAATCGGCCTGCTTTCAAGTCCGCTCCGTTCCCGCTTTGGCGCTACTTTTCGGCTTGATTTCTATAACAAGCAGGACATTGAAAAAATTCTGGAACGTTCTTCACAGCTTTTGGGAATTTCCTGCGATTCCGATGCTCTGGAGTTTATAGCCAAGTCTTCGCGCTTTACTCCGCGCGTCGCCAACCGGCTTCTTAAAAGAGCGCGCGATTACGCGCAAGTGGAAGGACGAGGCTACATCGACAAAGCCGCCGCTCAAAAGGCTCTCGGCCTACTTGAAATAGACCACCAGGGCCTTGAGCCAACCGACCGAAAACTGCTTGAGGCGATTATTAAAAAATTCAACGGCGGACCGGTTGGCCTCCAGGCTTTAGCCGCGTCTACTTCGGAAGAAATAGAAACTATTGAAGATATTTATGAGCCGTATTTGATGCAGCTCGGATTTTTACAGCGAACTCCGCGCGGCCGCATCGCCACCCGCCTCGCTTACGATCATTTGGGGCTGGCTCTTCCTTTGGAAAATCCTAACTTATTATAACAATTGACAAAGCATACCGAGTCTTTATTATTCTAGATTCTAGATTCTCTCCCTACGGGAGATCTCCCGAAGGGACGATATTTTCTAAATTCTAATTCTTATGTCCGGACATTCCAAGTGGTCAACAATCAAACATAAAAAGGCGATTACCGACGCCAAACGCTCCAAGATCTTTTCCAAAATCTCGGCGCTTATTACCATTGCCGCCCGGGAAAAAGGCGGCGATCCCGCGAGTAATCCGACGCTCCGAACGACCATAGAAAAGGCCCGGGAGGTCAATATGCCGCGCGAAAACATCGACCGCGCGATCAAACGGGGCACGGGCGAAATCGCCGGCACGCGCCTGGAAGAAATTACTTACGGCGCTTTCGGGCCAGGCGGCGTGGCGATGCTGATTACCACAATCACCGACAACAAAAACAGGACTCTCGCCGAAATAAAAAAAATCTTATCCGATCACAACGGCAAATTTGTGGAAACGAGTTCCATTCAATGGATGTTCAGGCGCGAAGGCGCGGACTGGGCGCCCAACTCGCCGGTAAAGATAGAAGATGAGACCGTTAAAAAAGAGCTGACGGCGATTTACGAAGCGTTGGACGATCAGCAAGACGTCAACAATATTTATACTAACGAAGAAGAAGCGCGCTTATCTGAAGATTAACCTACCAATTACGAATATAATCGAATTACGAATTCGTAATTAGAGAAAATTCGTAATTCGTAGGAAAAATTATGTCAATAATTTTGGGTATTGACCCGGGCACTTCACGAATCGGTTTCGCTTTTCTTGAGAAGCGCGGCGACAGTATTAATCTTTTGGAATACGGCTGCCTCGAATTGGCAAAAAAACGAAGTCAAGTGGAGCGCTTAAAAGCGATAAATGACGAAATTGGCGGGTTAATCGGCAAGCACCGTCCGGAAACCGCCGCCGTTGAAAAATTATTTTTTTCAAAGAACACAAAAACCGCTTTGTCGGTAGCCGAAGCAAGAGGAGTCTTGTTGAACATCTGCGCCCAAAATGGCCTTAACCTTATGGAGTTCGCTCCCACCGAGGTGAAGCTCGCCCTAACGGGCTACGGCCGGGCCGAAAAATCCCAAGTCCAGAAAATGGTAATGAGCATATTAAAACTGCCAAAAATGCCCCAGCCGGATGATGCCGCCGACGCTATTGCGGTAGCTTTAACCGCCTGCTATACTAATAAAAATTTAAAAAAATAAGCTCAAAATAAAGGTCGGCCTCCTTAAATTAAGGGGAGGGGTAATGACAGCTTTAGCTGTCACCCCGACGTAACATCGGGATTATTACTAGAGCAACAACCTTTGAACAATTAAATTTTATGACACAAAAACTTATAGTATTAAAACATGACGATGATGAGTACGCCGGCCATGATAAAGATGGCTCAGGTGACGGCACCGATGACTTAGATAATTGGGACAACGAGCTTAAGGAAGAAGAGAAAAAAGAAGACGAGTTAAGTGGCTTAGATGACGTGGATACCGCGGATGACGAAGATGGTAATTATTAAATTAAACGAAAACCCCCACCACATCTTCGCAGATGTTGGCGGGGGTTTTATTATTTCAGCTATTATTTTGTAATTATTTTTCTAAAGTTTCTTTTACCTACCTGCACGACTATAGAACCACTGATCTTCAACTCAGCTTTAATGTCTTTAACGGCTCCCCTGTCAATTTTCACCGCTCCCTGTTCAACAAGCCGCCTGGCCTCTGATTTTGAAGAGGCAAGGCCTGTCTTAACCAGCAGGTCTACAATCGGGTAAGGGCCCGCCTTCAAGCTGACAGCTGATATTTTCCCCGGAAGTTCCTTATCAATGAAAATTTTGTGGAATTCATGGGCCGCTTCTTCGGCCTTTTTAACGCCGTGATAAATCGCGACAATCTCGTGCGCCAGCTTGGTTTTAGCGTCGCGCGGGTTGCCGCCGGATTCAAGCTGCTTTTCAACGTTTTTAATTTCTTGTTCAGGAAGGTCGGTGCAAAAACGGAAACAATCTAAAATCACTTCATCCGGCAGTGCCATAGCCTTGCCATACATTTGATTTGCTGAATCCTGGAGAGAAATATAATTTCCTTCACTTTTACTCATTAGTTTGTTCCCAGTTTTCGGATTTATCAAAAGCGGAGTTGTTATGACAATTTTTTCTTTTTTTAGATAAATTTTTTCCAGTTCCCGGCCGGCCAGCATATTGAACAACTGATCGGTGGCGCCCAATTCAATATCAGTTTTAAGGGCAACAGAATCATAACCTTGCAATAAAGGATACTGAAATTCTTTAATACTGATGGGCTTATTTTCTTTGATTCTTCGCTGAAACATGTCCCGCTCTATTACCTGCTGATGGGTAAAAAGGTCGTCTATCTCCAAAAGTTTTTTAGCGCTCATTTTACCCCACCATTCGCTGTTGAAGCGAAAAAGGGTTTTTTTCGGATCAAGTATTTTTAATATCTGATTTTTGTACGTTTTATAGTTTCGCTTGACTTCGCTTTCCGTAAGCACCTTTCTTACTTTGTCTTTCCCGGCGGGATCGCCAATCTGAGCGGTATAATCGCCAATCAAAATAATGACCTTGTGGCCGAGGTCCTGAAATCTCTTCAATATAAAAAGGTTGGTGCTGTGGCCGAGATGAACATCCGGCGAGGTCGGGTCAATCCCCCAATATATGGTCAGTTTTTTTCTGGATTTTAGAGCTTTTTCAAGCATTTCACGGCTCGGGTAGATTTCCGCAACTTGTCTTGTCAGAGTTTCCTTTATTAGTTGGTTTTTTTCTTCCGCCATATGTTGCCAGTTTATCAGATTATTTCTCACTTGCCAACGACAATGGGGTTGACCAGGAAGTGAAAATCGGACCGCCCTTTAAATTCTTTTGCCCGTCAACTTAATGTTTCGATTACTATAATTTTATTCAACCTACAAAAAACACATGCATTTGATAAAGAATTTAAGGGCAAAATGAATTTGTCCGATTTCTACTTCCTGGTTGATTTTAATGGCATTTTATTGTAGAATCATCGAATAATGAGTAGAAAAGGAAGCTTAAGAGGAAAAATTGTATTTTGGTCAATTATTTTGGCCCTTATTTTTTTTGTGACGGCTTTGGCCACCGTTTTTTATTATGTAAAAGAATTACCCAACCCCGACAGCTGGCAAACGCGCCAGGTTGTGCAGTCAACGAAAATATTTGACCGGACCGGGCAAAATATCCTGTACGAAATCCACGGCGAAGAAAAAAGGACGGTCGTGGCATTCGATAGAATTCCGGACCTGATGAAACAAGCGACAATCGTAGCCGAGGACGCGGAGTTCTACCAACACAGTGGTATTAACTTTCGGGGCATCTTAAGAGCGGTGACGAATGATTTCCTGAACCGGAAACTGGCGGAAGGCGGTTCAAGTATCACCCAACAACTGATTAAAAACGCCTACCTTTCAAATGAAAAAACATTCAGCCGTAAGATTAAAGAAGCGATCTTGGCCATTGAAATGGAACGAAAATACTCAAAAAATGAAATACTTAATTTTTATCTTAATCAAATTCCCTATGGATCAAATTCTTACGGCATAGAAGCCGCTTCTTTGAGTTACTTTGGAAAACATGTCTGGGACGTGGACTTGGTCGAAACGGCATATTTAGCCGCTCTTCCTAAAGCGCCGTCATATTATTCACCATATGGCTCCCATTTTAACGATCTTAAAAATAGAGCCGATTATATCTTAGATAGAATGCATGAGTATAAATATATTTCTGATAGTGATTATAAAACTGCTAAAAAAGCATCAATAACTTTCCTCAAACGGAAAGAAAAGATTAACGCGCCGCATTTTGTATTTTTTATTCGGGACTATTTAGACAATAAATACGGCGAGGATGTAGTTGAAAAAGGAGGGCTTAAAGTAACCACGACCTTAGATCAGAATCTTCAGGAAATTGCGGAAAAAATCGTCAAAGAAGGAGCCGAAAGAAATGAAGCTTACCAAGCGGCAAATGCGGCTCTTGTCGCTATGGATCCAAAAACCGGCCAGATTCTTGCCATGGTCGGGTCAAAAAACTACTTCGGAGATCCTGAACCGGAAGGCTGCGCGCCGGGGAAAAACTGTAGGTTCGACGGGAATGTAAATGTGACAACAAGCCTCCGCCAGCCCGGTTCGGCCTTTAAGCCATTCGTTTACGCAGCCGCCTTCAGGAAGGGCTACACCCCCGACACTGTTGTCTGGGATGTGCCGACCGAGTTTAGTCCACTTTGCAACTGGGATCGTACTCCCGGTCTCAACGTTAGTGAGGATACCTGTTACCACCCGGTAAATTATGACGGCCTTTTCAGAGGACCAGTGACATTTAAACAAGCGCTTTCCAACTCCTTAAACGTTCCATCAGTCAAAGTTCTTTATCTAGCGGGTATTAATGACGCTATTAATCTTGCCGAGGATATGGGAATTACGACTCTAAAAGACCGCTCGCGATATGGACTGTCCCTCGTGCTCGGAGGCGCGGAGGTAAAGCTTCTTGATATGGTTGGGGCATATAGCGTTTTTGCAAATGATGGAATTAAAATGGAACCGACGGCGATCGTTAAAGTAGAAGATTCCAACGGTAATATTCTTGAAGAGTACCGAGAACAAAGCCAAAGAGTAATTGACGCGGAAATCGCGCGGATAATAAGCGATATTCTTTCCGATAATACTGCCCGCGCCCCCATGTTCGGCTTAAACAGTCCCTTGAATCTCGGAGACAGGCCGGCGGCGGTAAAAACCGGCACCACCCAGGATTACCGCGATGCCTGGACGGTCGGCTATACGCCAACGCTGGTCGCTGGTGTTTGGGTCGGCAACAACGACAACACAGAAATTCAAAAAAGCGGCGCCGGCGCCATGGTTGCTGCTCCTTTATGGCATGATTTTATAAAAAAAGCGCTGGAAGAATCGCCTGCGGAAAATTTTGCCGAACCGGAATCGATCCTATCCGACAAACCTATACTCAACGGCCAATACTACAATCAAGCGACTCTAAAAATAAACAAAACAAATGGCCTTTTAGCAACAGAAAAAACCCCAGCAGATCAAATAGTAGAAAAAACTTTCAAACAAATTCACGAAATCCTTTGGTGGCTCGATAAAAATAATCCTCAAGGGCCCCTACCTGACAATCCGGAAAGTGATTCTCAATACCAAAATTGGGAATCGGCAATCCAAGTATGGTTAGGACAAAATCCAACGAATTTTACTAATCAAAACCTACCTCAGGATTTTGACCACTAATACCAATAATGTCAAAAATTCGAGCCTAGGCTCGAATTTTTTTAAAAAGCCCTTATTTATTTTTAATGGGCATCACAATATAGAAATAGTCGGATCTTCCCACGGGACGGATGATAGCCGGTCGCTCTCCTCCGTTAAATTCAATCAATAATTCTTCACTTCTAATGTTTTTAAGGCCATCTAAAACATAGCGCCAGTTAAACACCGCCTGGACATCCTTGCCTTTTATATCTGATTTCAGTTTTGTCTGATGTTCTCCCAAATCAGTATCGTTTGAGAAAACTTCTAGTTCGCCATTTTTTGAATTAGTTTTAAAAACTACATCGGAAAGCCTCCCTGTAAAACAACTGGCGAGTCTAATCGCCTCTTCAAAAACATCTCGAGAAATTAATACTTGAGTCTCATAATCTTTCGGAACTACCGCCTCGTAATCCGGATATTTACCATTAATAAGACGAGAAACTAACCTACTCTCACCAAAATCATAAAGAATTTGATTAGGGTCGATAAATATAGATATATCTTGGTTTTTATCCCCTATAATTCTTAAGACTTCCGATACAGTCCTTACTGGAATGATTATATTATAATTGTCTTGATACTTTTTAATATCATTTTTAAAAACTGTTTTCTCGGCGAGTCTAAAACTGTCGGTAGCTACAAATTTAATATAATCAGAACTTATTATAACGTAAACCCCGGCAATTTCCGGTCTCGCGTCAGATGCGGCGCAAGCGTTAATAACATCTCCAAAAGCCTCTTTTAAAACTTTGGAATTAATGATTAATACTTGAGTACTTTTTATTTTCGGAATAATCGGAAAATCATCAGGGTTTAAACCGCGAATTACCGCTCGGGCAGATTCGCAATTCAGATGTAAAGAAGAGTTTTTTATTTCCAGGTCGATCTTCTTATTTGGTAGGTTATTTACAAACTGAGTTAATAATTTTGCCGGAACCGCAAGACTACCGTCATTTGAAATTTTTCCTTGAACATATGCGGAAAAACCGACTTCCAAGTCTGTTGCCGATACTTTTAATTGTCCTTTATCGGTGATTAGTAAAAAATGATTAAGAATCGGAAGAGTGGTGTTTCGGCTTGTCATTCTTTCCGCGTGATCCAAAGCTTCTTTTAAATTTTCTCTCAAACATGTTATCTTCATAACTTATCTTTTTAATTAATATAAATACTTATTAATATTATAGGTCAAATAATTTCTGATAATTAAGAAAAATAGTTTAACAAAGCCAAAATTCTATTGTGTTTTTTGTGTATAAACCTGTGATAAACTTTCTGATAAAATTCTAATTACTTTTTATCCAGATTTTATGAATTTAGTTTTTCCTAAATAAATTCACTTTCTTTCAACAGGATTATATACAGTTTTTCACCACATATATAAATTTGGTGAGATTTTAAATCTTTGCGAAGTGAGTTAATGTTATGAGTGTGGTTAATGTGTTTCAAAGATTATAGATTTTTTCCCTGATGAGATTAATTTCGTCACAAATATTATGGTCAGTATTAACCTCTTTGTCGATTTTTTCGCATGCGTGAATTGCAGTTGTATGGTCTCTTCCACCTAATTTTGACCCAATAAATGGATATGAACTCTTAAGCTCTTCTCTCATCATATACATTACTATTTGGCGCGGTTTTACTATTTCTTTTTTTCTCGAACGTTCGATTAGTTCTTTTTCATTTACTCCATAAAAATCAGCGACTATTTTAATAATATTTTTAAAAGTTGTTGGCTGTTTTGGTGTAGCTAAAATACCTGCTAACACTTTTTTAGCATCGTCGACTACTAATTCCTTTCCGGAAAGGCGGTAATTAGCGATAACTCGATTTAAAGCTCCTTCTAGTTCTCTTATATTTTTCTGGAAATTAGTGGCAATATACTGAAAGACTTCGTCGGAAGCAGTGAACTTTTTTTCTGCCGCCTTAGCTCTTAAAATCGCGATCCTGGTTTCTAAATCAGGATATTGGACATCGGCAATCATACCACCTTCGAATCTGGACTTGAGGCGTTCTTCGAGCGTCTGAATTGATTTTGGCGGCCGGTCAGAAGAAAGTATTATTTGTTTGTTAGCTTCGTAGAGCGTATTAAAGGTATGAAAAAACTCTTCTTGTGTTTTTTCTTTTCCGGCAAGAAATTGAATATCATCAATTATTAAAAGGTCAATTTCACGCCATCTTTTTTTAAAGTCTTCCATATTTCCCGAACGGATAGCTGAAACGACCTCCGACGTAAATTTTTCGGAAGTAGTATATTTAATCTTTTTTATTCTATCTTCTTTAATTTTATTGCCTATAGCCTGAATTAAGTGAGTCTTTCCGAGGCCGACTCCGCCGTAAATAAAAAATGGATTATATTTTTTACCCAGTTCTTGGCTCACCGCTATTGAAGCGGCGTGGGCCAGCTCGTTTGAAGCGCCGACAATAAAATTTTCGAAAGTATATCGCGGATTAAGATTAGTGTTTTTATCAATGTCTAATTCATTAAATTCTAATTGTTCTTTCAATCCCGTTTCGGATTTTTTATCGGCTGAATGTTTCACGCCGCTTAAGTCACTCTGTTCATGATGAATTTGATAGGCGACACCTTTTATTTCCTGGTCGAGATTACGCAGCGAACGGAGAATATACTTATCATATTTATTCTCAAGCCATTCTTTTGAGAAACTATTTGGAACCGCAATAGTAATCAAGCCATCTTTTTTCTCTATTATAGACGTATTTTGAAACCAGGTTTTAAAATTAGCCCGGGAAATTTGCAGTTCTATCTCACCTAAGGCAGCTTTCCACAATTCTTCGAAGGTCATAGGGTGGTTAAAACAAAAAAGTTTAAAAATAAATTTTTTTTCTGTAATGTAAATTATACCATAAGGCGCAAGCGCTAAAAAAAGCTCTTAAGGTATAAAAAAGTTAATAAAGTGTTGATATCCTGTTGATATCGATACTTTTCAGGAAGTGAAAATTAAATTCTAATAAAAAGAACCGGCACTTAAATTAACCCCATACATAATTTTATCAAAAGTTATGTATGAGGTTAATAAAATCGTATATATAAAGTTTGTTTGACGCAATGGTAAGAATTATGTTAGAGTAATGAAAATAAGGGCTTTCTCGGAAATTGCGAGTGATTTGAAATTAAGATTTAACAAGTTAAATCTTATTTAACGGGGTGCTCAATTCTGTAGCTAAAATTTACAAGTAAATTTATAGACATAATTGGCATGTCAATTACCTATCAGCCAAAAAAGAGAAAAAGAGTCAGAAAACATGGATTTTTAAAGAGAACGCGCACTAAAGGAGGTAGGCGCGTCTTGAGAGCGCGGCGCAGAAAAGGCAGGGCCCTCTTAACCGTCTAAGATGCTTAAAAAGATCCATCGCCTGACGTCAAACAGGGATTTTAAGTTGGTTTTTAAAGACGGCCGTAGTTTTGAGACAGAATTTATAAAGTTAAAAATAGCCAGTAATAAAAAAGATGTCAGCCGTTTTGGTTTTATTGTCAGTGCGAAGATCGCGCCCAAAGCTCATGATCGCAACTTGGTGAAACGCCGGTTAAGAAGCGCCGTGCGTTTTTTATTACCGAATATTCAATCAGGATTCGACGTCGCGATCTGGCCGAAAGCCAAGGTAAAAGGCATAGAGTTCCAGGTTTTAATTGATTCTCTAAAGAACTTGTTTAAAAAATCTTTAATATGGCAAGAGATTTAATTATTGGTTTTATTACGACAAGCGAGGAGCAAAATGAAAATAAATTTTCATTTTGTCCGAGCGCTGTCGTAACAAAGGGTTTAATACCCTTTATAAAATTGTATAAAATCGGCGTATCCCCTGTTATCCACTGGCTTTCTTTTTCTTTTCTTGGCTCTGTATCGGGTTGTCGATCTTATCCAACTTGTTCCGAGTATGCTATTCAGGCGTTCTCAGATAATAGTTTTACGAAAGCGAGTTTTTTGGTGTTAAAAAGACTAAGTCAGTGTCATTCATTTCATCACATAACACATAACACATAACATAAAGCATGCAAGGTTTAACTCTTATGTTATGTGTTCCATGTTTCATGATTTATGATCAATATATTTAACGAAATCTTATTCAGGCCTCTAATCAACCTTTTGGTGTTTTTTTATAACGTCATCCCTACACACGACGTGGGTTTGGCTATTATCGCGCTGACTGTTGTTATTAGGCTGATTTTATGGCCCCTCGGTCAGAAAGGCATCAAGTCTCAAGCTGCTCTTGCTAAAATTCAACCGGAGATTGAGGAAATAAAAAAGAAATATCAAGGCAATAAAGAGGGACAGGCCAAAGCGCTGATGGAGCTTTACTCGAAAAACGGCATCAACCCTCTTTCCGGTTGCCTGCCGATTATCATTCAAATTCCGGTGTTGATCGCCTTGTGGCAAGTTTTTTTAAGCGGAGCGAAGCTTGAAACAATATCCGGCCTTTATTCTTTTGTTGCCGCGCCATCAAACATTCAGCCGGTTTTTTTAGGGCTATTTGATTTAACTCAAAGAAGTGTGATATTAGCTATCGTGGCCGGGGCTTTACAGTATTTCCAGGCAAAAATGATGATGCCTACCTTCGCCAAAGCTTCGGTGAATAAGCCCGCATCTGCTGCGGGAGCTCCAGATTTTGGTCAAATGATGTCAAAACAGATGCTTTACTTCGCTCCGATTTTAACCATAGTAATTTCTTGGTCATTACCCGCCGCTCTTCCTCTTTATTGGATTGTGACGACTCTCGCCACTTTGGCCCAGCAGTATTGGATCAAAAAAAGAAGTTAGAATTTAGAAGCTAGAAAATAAAATTCTATTTTCTAGCTTCTAAATTCTAGATTCTAAATTTATGATTGACGCAGAAAAAATAAAAGAAATTATCGAAGAATTTTTTGTGAAATCCGGAATGGAGAATATTGAAGTAAGAACATCGCTTTCGGCTGGCGACGGCGGCAATCCGAAATATTCTGCCTTTGATATCAATGTTATGACCAGCGACGCGAGTCTTTATATCGGTGAAAAAGGCAGGAGTATTGAGGCATTCGAGCGAGTATTGAAAACCGTGCTTAAAAAGAAGTTCGGGGAATTTATAGTCATCCACCTAGATATCAACAACTACCGCAGTCTGCGGGCAGATGATTTGAAAGAGCTTGCGCGTAAAGCCGCTCATCGAGCGCGTCTTTATAAAAATGACGTCGCGCTAGAACCAATGGCGGCGTCCGACCGGCGTGTGGTTCATTCGGAGTTAAGCGCCCATCCCGATATTAAAACCGAGAGTATGGGTGAAGAGCCTCGCCGCAGGATAGTCATTAAATATATACCATGATAAAATCCCGTTTTCGGCGGGATTTTGAATTTATAAATCTATTTTTCACATTATCTATTTATCTATTTTAAACATTTTCACACAAAATTATGATATATCATAATTTTGTGTGAAACTTATTTCCAATCTCTAATTCTAATTCTTAATTTTTTATAGAGCGGGTTTTTAGGCTTTTTTCTATCTGCCGGAAATATTACGATCTGTTCCGATAGGGTCAACATGCAGTCCCTTCCCTAAAATCCTCTTGGCCATGACGTCTCGAAATACCCCGCGCAATACGCGGGGCGTTTTTATTTTAAGCCTAGCCGGTAAAGTCGGCCGGTATTTTTTGTTATGAAAATCAGGAAATCCTGATTTTGAGAAACAACCAGGTTTACCGCGTCGACAACAGAAGAAATTATTATATCTTTTTTTCCGCTATCAACGTTAATTTTTCCTATGTCATCAACGATAGAAAACGCGTTTTTATAGTAATCGTCCGGCAATACCGCGTTTTCGGGCCAGTGGCCGGCGGCGCAGTAAACATCGCGGTTATTTGAAGCCCAAGCGCATTTTCCGACGGCAGTGGAAACTCCCAGGTCCTTAGCGTTTCCGTTTAAATCCATAACCGACAATCGCGGGTTTTGGGCGTTTTGGTCGGTGTTTGAAAAAAGCATCTTCGTACCATCCGGCGACCAAAGAACTTCAAGGCCATTGAGATTATCTATTAGTTTATCGAAAACCAACGTCTTTAGATTTAGGATCCAAAGGCTCCCCCCGACAAGTCCCGATGGCTTTGAAACAAAACTGATCAAACTCGCCTGCGGCCAGCCGACTACTACATCCCGAAGTCTTAATACCGCAACCGTTGCAGCTTTTTTCCCATCAGGATCGGAGCCGAAAAGAGTATTTTGGTTTTTGCTGTCGTCAATGACCTGATAGATTATTCTTTTGCCGTCCGGAGAAAAAGCGGCGGTTTTAGTGTTGTTTGGCAAAAAAGTTGAAATTGCCGATTCCGAAAAAAGCGAGACGAAACGAATATCTTTTTGGCTGGTTCCCAGGGTCATGACATTTTTTGAACCATCTTTAGACCAGGCGCTCTTTATAAAATTCTGGACCGGCGCTTGCGTTGTAGCTTTAGCGCCGCTGCCGTCAAGACCGCTTGACCACAACTGTCCGGATTCGTCGTACCAAAAAATTTTATTTTGAGAGCTACTGATGCTGGCCCAAAGCGTTGGTGTTGGACTTAACTGTTTTATTTTCCCTTGAAGTTCCGTCGGCAAAGTAGTGCCGGTTGGTTGGGCGGGCGCGGTTAACGGCCCAAAAACAAGATACCAAAGCAAACCGGCAGCACCGGCGCTTACGAGAATTATTACGATTGTTAAAATTAAAGTTTTTCTTGGCATAAGAATCTATAGAGTTAAAAGCCGCCAGTAGTAAATTCTATACATTGGCCACCGGAGCATGTTATTTGTCCGCCGAGACTGCCTCCGGCAGTGCAATCCGCGTCTTTTTGACATGTCTGGCCGACGGAGATTTGTCCCGGCGCTATAACTCCGGGCCCAGTTGTTTGAGTCTGGGATGAGATACCGCCGGTAATTGGGGTAAGACTCGGATTCCTTAAATTAACTAGATCCGGATTGATTGTTCTTAAGAGTAGATAAGAAACTAAAAGAATACCGAGGCCTAGAAGGGCTGAATTCATCATTTCTTTCGCGCTCTCAACCTTGGCGACGTTACCGGCCGCTAAAACATATTGGAGTCCGCCCAAGACTAGCACGCCGAATGCCAAAAAACCTCCGAGAGCGATAGCAAAAATATATATATAATTAATATAACTGGCGATGGTTGTGCCCGGGCCCTCGGCGCTTGGCAAAGAAGGCAGGTCTACTTCCAGCTTATAACCTTGGGCAAAAGTGTTCACGGCCCAAAACAACAAAATTAAGCTAAAAATTATGGCTGAAAATTTTATTATCCTTTTCATTTCACGTTGATGTTTATTAGATTTTGGGCGTTTTCAGCATTAAAATATGGATTCATGGCGGTTATTGTTATTTGGAAGTTCGACGGGGTTACAATGTCTTTTGGGATTTCCAAACTTCCGACTAAAGGATTTCTCGGCGTCTCGGCCATTTTTTTATCGTTCACAAACCAGGACCAAGTAAGCTGTGCCGGGAGCAGGTTAAAAAAGTAAGGCACCGCTTTCAGAGTTAGTTTTTGGCCTAGATTTGAAACAAAAGCAGTTATAGCGCTTCTGTAAATAATATTGCCCGCGTTGTCAGCCAGAAAAATCAAGACTTTTGGCGCTACTACTGGAATAGCGACCGATTTTTCTACCATTACGGTGTTTTGAGTATTACTGATTTGGACTTTTAGATTGTCGCCATTTGTGCCGGCGGAGTATTTATAGACTGATTTCCCTAATCCGGAAGCGGATGAGTTAAAGATATTATTTAAGAACCACCGGTAATTCAGGTTGTTCGGATTGAGTTGTGTTTTAGTTCCCGGTGAGAACACGATGGGCAGGACAGATACGGTCATTTTTGTCCCTTCCGATGGCAAGAGTTTTCCTTCATAATCAGTCGGCGCCTGGTTTTGGGCGCTCCAGGTCAGGTCAGCGTCGCTTACCGTGAAAGAAATAGAATCTCTAAGATTTTCTCCGATGGTAGTCGTCACACTGACAGTAATGGTGTTAACACTTCCCAACTTTTCTGTTTGGAAAGAAAGGGTATTTTTATCAACTCCCGAGCTGTCAGATTGCCTGACATTGTTCAAAAACCAGATGAAATTAGCTCCGGAAGTATCAGAACCGGAAAGCCACGCGGTCGCGACCGCCGCTGAATTAGGAAGAGGGGTCGTGGGATTTACCTTCAGTGCCAGAGTAGTCGGCAATACTAATTGCGCGGCGGCAACTTTGACGAGTATCATCGTGACCAGGATCGAAAGTATCAATTTTACCAATTCTTTTTTCATTTTAGATAATTTTACTGGCAATTTTAGCGGCAAACCCTAATTTTTGGACGGCTGGCAGCTGTAAGCCTTTAATATTCAAATATGCTCCTGCAACATAAGCGGTCCACGCCGGCAGCATGTTTATAAACGGGATTGACTCGATGATGGTTGACCCCAGGGCTCCTTTCCAAAAGTTGTGGCCTTTCCACAGGAAGTAAATCCAAAAACTGAATCCGGCAATAATAGTCACCGATATATTCGCGATAGGACCGAGAATCCAGCCGATAATAGGGATAAGCGTTATCAAACTGATGCCTAAAGAAATTAGGTCTAAAAAACCGGCGATACCGAATAAAATAGTCCACGGTATATTTTTTTCTTCATTCATAAACTTAGTCTATCATATTTAAAGCGCCATCGTCTCAGCTTTTGCCATCTCCTGCTTTGCCTGTTCTATTTTCAAAAGCTGGGCCGGGTCGGAAGTAATGATCTGGTCTTCCGTGTAGGAAGCGGCCACTTTTATGGCAACGTGTTTTAATCCGGCGAAAAACAAGCCTTCGCCGACATCCGACTCCAAAAGCAGGAATTTTTCTTCATCAGTCAAGTTGAATGTTTTTTGGAGAATTTCGGTATTGGCCGGAGCCTGTTTAAACAAAAACTGAAGCGAAGAGTTGGTGATAATCGGCTTGCCGTAGGGCGAGTTGATAAAGTCCGTAACGTCCTGGGTAATGGTAGTGACGCCCAGGTAATATTTTCTGGCGCGCTTGGCAATGCCGAACATAAATGAGGCGCCATCCTCTGTTTTAAGAAGCCACCAGGCCTCGTCAATCATGAGGATTCTTTTCTTAAGTTCCGATCGGACAATGTTCCAGATGTAGTGAAGGACGATGTACATGGCGATAGGTCGGAGTTCGTCTTCCATATCTCGCACGTTAAAGACAACGAGCTTATTTTTGGTCTGAATGTTTGTTGGGTTATTCAAAAATCCGGAATAAGAACCGGAGACGTATTTTTCAAGCCGGATCGCCAAAGATTGCGCGCCGACCATGCCGTCAAGCACGGTTTTCAGGTCACCCATTGTCGGGAAGGTCACTTTTGAAAAATCACTTTGCGCGGTAATGTCACGGGCGGCGTAAGTTTGGGTTATCGCCTGGTCGATGACGGCATCTTCTTCGGGGGTGAGCCCTCCGAGCATTATGCGGATCAAGCCCACAAGATTGATGGTGTTTGATCGCAAAATGTCGGCCGGCGATTCGTCAGGCCGCGGAATGGACAGGTCGAAAGGATTGATATGATTTTCAGAAGTCAGCGAAATTCTGAAAAAACTACCGCCGACTGTTTCAGCCAGATACTGGTATTCATTTTCGGGGTCAATGACGATGACATCGGCTCCGAGCATTAACGAGCGAAGAATCTCGAGCTTTGAGGCGTATGACTTGCCGCCGCCGGATTTGCCGAAAACAACGGTGTTGGCGTTTTCCAAACTGAAACGGTCAAAAAGAATTAGTGAGCTGTTATGACGGTTAATGCCATAGAGTATGCCGTTGTCTGAAGTCAGGTCCGCGGAAACAAACGGGAACGTGGCGCCGACCGGCCCAGAGTTCATTGTAGCATTGACCTGGATTATATCGTTAACTAGCGGCAGGGCGGAGTTAAAGCCCTCCGTCTGCTGGTAAAGCGCGGTTTTAGAATAAACCAGCCGAGCTTCAAGTATTGATCGGATGGCGGTTTCTATTTTATCTAGTTCTTCGGGAGTGTCTCCATAGATGCTTATGTAAATTCCGAACTTGAACAATTTTTCCCGCGCCTGCTGAAGAGAATCGCGAAGGTTTTCAAGGTCCTGGTAAGCGGTTTCAAGCATTGGGTCGCGGACCATTCCCTGCTCTTCTCTCATGGAGATTTCCGCTTCCAGCTGGGCCACCTTTTTACGCATATTTTTGAGCGCCAAGGTCGTGTCCACGGGGTGGATGAACAGGCTTATGTCCATATACCGGTCGAGGTTTATTATCGGTCCGAACCAGTTGGTGTTGAGGTAACGAGGATAGGTGAAAACGAAAAATACGCGCACCAGCTTTTTACCGAGTCGTATGAAATTGGGATTAACTTCCAGGGCTGAAGGCGCGATAATGTCCCGAAGAGTCGCCAGACCCTTAGCGTAGGTCTGTTCAAGTTCTGATAAGCCCACTGCTTCGTCTTGAGTTTTTAAAAATGGAAATGCCATTTAAATTAATTTTCAATTTTCAATTTCTAATTTTCAAATAATTTTTAATGATTAAATTTTCAAAACAACTTATTTACTGTTGGCCGAGTTCCTTTGCGATGGCCAAATTCTTTGTTTCAAGCTCTTCTGGATTGTAGAGATTATAAAAAAGTTCAATAAGCTCTTCGGTCGTCAAGGGGACAGCCCTGACGCCGACGTGGGCCAAGCCGGAAATAACATGATCAACCCTTTGAAGCAGCTGGCTTTTATACTCTCTAAAAGTTTCTTCGGGGAGGATCTCGGCGCCCTTGGGTTTTGTGCCGAAAATTGTACCTACTCTTTCAAGCGGGCCAGCCTTTTTTGATTCAACGGGATCAAACGGCACAATCGCGTAAAATGTTTTTGTCATTATATTTGAAAGCGAGACGAAGTTTTTTATGAAGTCGATATATTCGGCGGTTTGTATTTTAAGCAGTTCGTTTTCTTGTGCGGACAGTTTCTCGTCGAGCATCGCCAGATACGGCTTGACGTCGAGTCGTCGCGAGTGAACCACAAACTGCATCGGCCAGTCGAAAGAATTAACAAATCCTTGATAGGCGCCGATTATCGCTTCCTGTTCATCGGCCGACTTCAGTTCGAAGTTCATTGATGTGCACATCAAAACCGAACGGAAGCCTCCGCTTTTGAGGATAATCGCGTCTTCCCTTATCTCGTCAATGGAAACGAAATCCTGGGTTGCCGCACCTTTTTTAATTTTTTGTTGGTCCGTCATATGATTTTCCTACGAATTACGGATGTTTCCGAATTACGAATATTCGTAATTCGCAGTTATTCGTAATTGGTAGGGTTACTCTTGATTGGTTTTTCTTTTAGCCGCAACGTCCAGGTTAAGCGCCAGTTCCCTCAATCGCGACCGCGAAACTTTTTCTTCTTGAGGGGCCGGCTTTTCTTCGGCGACCGGCGCTGTTATCTGGGCTTCCGGTTTTTCGGTCTCGCCCCGTTTTTGAGTCCAGACATAAAGCCTTGGTCTGAAAATATACGCGAAAAATGAAAATATAAAAAAGATGAAGGGGCGGCCGTTGACTTTTAAAAAAGCGAGCGCCAGCGCGAAAGCAGCTACGGGAATTGAGGTTAAGAACCAAAACCAAAAAGTGAACAAGAACCAACTTATCAGTATAATAGCCGCCGCCGCCGCAAGATACATAAATTGTTTAAGCGTTAAAGGACCGATAATCCTATCCTCTATGTCAATGAATTGTGGAATCTGATACTGCATAAAATTAAAAATCTCAAATCTCAATTACAAATTTCCAATAAAATCTCAAATTTAAATAACAAAATTTTGGTCATTGGGATTTGGGACTTGTGATTTTATTTGACATTGAGATTTTGGTTAAAACCTGCCCCTATCTTGTCTCAAGTCAATTATATCACTTGCAGGTTCTTCCAGATCGATTGACGGTTCGGCTGGGGAAGTAATAAATTGTTTACCCTGTGTCTGTTCTGGATGCGCCATCTCCTGAGTCGGCAACTGCGGCGGAACTGGGAGGGGCGCGAACTCAACAGGCTCTCGATATGTATCGGTCTTGGGTACGGAAAATTGTGCCGGCGGCGCAACGGGCGCGGGAGTCGGAGGCATTACCGGTCTTGTAAACGTAAGCGGCTTTGGAGCTATGGGCGTTGGCAGTGGAATTTTAACCACCGCCTGTGGCGGGGCCTCGTCACCGCTGCCAGCGGGATCCTGCCAGGGGCGGTGACTTGGAGCGGTGGTCGGCTGGGGTGTCGGCATAGGAGCTGGCATTGGGGCAGGGATAGGCACAAGGACAGGCTTGGGTGCGAGCGAGACAGCTTCAACATCCGCGGATGTGGTCGGGGTACCAATCTTTTGCGTCGGGAGTGTCGGGAGTATCGGGAGAGGTACTTTTATGGGTGATGGGACTGACGCGGGTGTATACGGAGTCGGCACTCCGACAATTTTTTCAATTGGCCGCAGTGTTACAACAGGCGGGACAATGGGCCTTAGAGCGGTTGTGGGTTCCGGGCCAATTTTTGGTTTCAGCGGTCCGCTTATTGTTTCAGCCTGTTCTCTATATTGGTCAGGCCGAGTAAAACTTGGAATTTGAGATGGCAATATCACTGGCGTTGGTGTCGCAGGTTTTACTGACGACATTGGGACTGGCATTGCCGGAGAAACCGGCGCTGACTTGGCTATCGGAGGCGCAATGGCAGGAACCAGTTGGCCGGTGAGAACCGCGTTTGCAATCGCCGGCGCCTGCTTTAGCGACTCCATCACAGGGAAGAATAGCTCAATATTCAAATCTTGCGCGAGATTCAAAGCCGTTTGCATATCGGGGGCGACTCGCGTGTTTATTTCCTGTGATAAGTTCGTAAGAGAAAGAAGCCCGAGAGCGACATTTCCGAATATTTTTGATAATAATCGGACTTTATCATCCGTGAGGTCATATTTTAGACCCAAAGACAGCAAAATCGCCCCCGCGTCTTCAGATTCAATAAGATTCTGAAGATCAAGAGGTAAATTTTTCAGTATATTCAATTTTTGCTCTCTGGTATATTCCGCCATTTATGTTGTAAATTACCTATTTTATAGTGCCGAAAAGCTATTTTTTAAAAGGACTAAAATTCCCAGATTGGAGCAGTGGTTACTTCTTTAGCATTAATCATCCATTGGGTGTCTTTGGGTAGCGCAGAAATAGCCTGGTTTTTCTCGTTTTTGTCTCTCATTGAAATAGTCTGTAATATAAGCTGTTTTTGATCAGGCGGCAGATGATTATATTTGTTTTGTATAATAGATTTTAACTTTTCTCGCTTTTCATCAGGTGCTAAACCGGCGTTTTTTATTTTGTTTATACTTAGGCCACCGATGGTGTTTTCGTTTATTATCTCAAAGTAAATATTTGAAGCGCGTTCAATTCCCTGGGATTGCTGCAGTGGATTTATAATCGGTAAAAAGATTTTATGACGGATTTCTTCCGCTATCGGTGATACCAATGATTTTGTAATACTGATCGCATCTAACATCTCTTGTTTCATCTCATCAAAGTCAACAAAACCGAGAATAACTAAACCGACCAGTTGTTGTAGTATCAGTACTTGGTCATCATTTAAACGATTTAATTTGCCAATGTTTTCTACAACTGAAGAAGTACGTGTTGATGATAAAACATCCTTTAGTCCTTGCGGCAAAGCCCCAAACTTTTGAGAAATTTTTTGTTCTGTTAGCTTCGAGAAATCGATCATTGTATATTATTAATTTTTTCTTTAAATTAAATTTGTTGCCAGTCTGCTATGGTAGTACCAGCTGGAGCACCCGGAGGAAGTGTCGCTGGTGAGCCGCAGTTAGGACAGTCAAATGTTGGCTTACCCATGCTTTGCTCGCGATGATTACAGTTTTGACACTCATAAAGACCCACCGTTTGTTTCTTTTTGAATAAACCCGACCCGGACTTTGCGCCTTGGTAGATGGCCATAAGAGGATTAATGGGTGTTTTAGATACCGCTGGTATTCTAGTTACTACTCCGCCCAAAGTCTTGAATCCTGCGCCGACCGCTCTTATAGGCGCAGTGATTGCTTTTACTGCGGGTGATCTCGTGGAACCAACACTAGCGGCGCGCGCTCCCGCTTTTCCTACTAAACCGCCGCTTGATTTTGCTACCCAAAGTGCGGTAGCTTTGGCCACCCCTTCTGTTGCACCTCTTGCAGCTTTAGCGCCTGTGATGCCTATTTTTTGGGCAATTATCAAAGGCGCTATAAAGAGAATAGTCATTACAATAAATTGCAAAATGACTTGAGGAGCGGACGCGCTGACATAAGCAGCTTGCTGATTGAATGCCTGCGGGACGGAACTCGATGGTATGTTGTTGACAATGCTAAACCCGCCCTTAGTTGCCATGCTTAACGCTAAGAATATTGACACGGCATAAACAGGCGCGAAAAACGCCCACTTAAGAAAGCCTGACCACCAGTCGCCAAACCATTTACTTTGTCCCGGGAAAGCCCACAAAGCCCAGACAAGAGGAGCGGCGAGTAAGTATAGCCATAACCAAGCCACTCTCAACACCAAAAATATCGCAGTCGCTCCAAAAACAAAAACGGCAATAATCAAGGCGATAAGTTTAAAGAGATTCCCAAAAGTACTAAGAGCTAACGCTTTGACCGGATCTAACATACTGATGGGTCCCGTGCCGGGAGCGTAAAAAGCCGTTAATTTCATAGAACTCGCCAAACGGGACGCAAAATCAAAAACACCATCACCGGTTGCGGCTTTGATGAAATATTGGGTAACAGTTTGCGTAAAATCGATTATGATTCCCCCTATCACCAAGCTAAAATTTACCAGAAGCGCCGCTATTATCACGCGCCAAAGCATTTGTTGTGCCGGGAAGGCCTTGACTCGTAAGATTGTTGAAATGGCGATAATAATCAAAGCGAGAATGAATAACATATTAGCCAGGTCGCGCGTAATACCCCAACCAAGAGTTACTATCGGCGCTTTAGTGAACTGAAACGCTCCTAAAATATAGTTTATAACGTATGCTTCGAGGTAAATAATGATGGCTAAGATACCGGAAATTATATTAGCAATAAAACTAACCGCAAGATTAATGACACCGCTTCCCCAAGTGATTGGAGTTTCTTGAGGTTCTTGATTTTTATTATCTTTATCGTCTTTTTTCGGTTCTTGCGGTTGAGGCCCCGGCTGGTTTTGCGCTAGCTGTTGGCCCTGCTGTTGAGCTAAGGCGATTAGAGGAATACTGAAAACAGACAGGAGAAAAACACTGACTAATAAGATGCTTATTACTTTTTTATGTTGCGGAACCATTTTTATTGTTAGAAAATTACTTCCGGTATCTGAAAAGCCTCAATCGCCGCTTTTAGATTTAGACAGTTAAGAAGTTTTTCCTGGTGATTTATAAGGTTTTGTTGGACTATAGCAAGCTCGTCTTTGGCGTCATCCACAGTGCTCTGGCCTTCACCGGGGCCGAAAGTTGGCTGATAATCTGATATCGCTTTGGTAATCGCGTCTTTATCGGTTAACTGATTGACTATGTCTCGGAATTTATTCAGATCATCTATTCTCTTTTGGAGATCGATTATTTGCCGGACTATAATGTTTCTGGCCGAAATAGTGTTGTTAAGTGTTATCTGGTCGAAAAAGACAGTAGCCGCGATGGGATTTTGAGCGAGATACGGCTGTTTCTTGGGATTTTGGTCTACACTACTCTGGCATGACTGTGTTTGATCGAGGATGTCAATTGACTGGGCCAACGAGTTGGCTGTACCCTGTTTTGTCTGGCGTATCGCGTCAAGATAATTAAGTTCATCGTCAATCAAGCCAAGAAGATATTTCTTGCCGAAAAGCGTAATGTCCTCACCGCTTTGGACAGCTCGGATACACTCTTGATAAGCAGTGGGCACGTTTTTAAACGGCGCGCAAAGTTGTTCGGCTAGACTTAATCCTCCACCACCGCCTCCCGCGGGAGCAGGCGACCCTACGGATCCGGAAGGAATATTTTTGAAGCCAAGGTTCATAATCAAGTTAAATAAATCGCTGCTAATCATGCTTAAATATGGCTCCAGATCTTCGGCATTAGCGATGTTATCGTAAGTGGAATCAACATTTTTCTTCGCATATTGTGAAACGACAATTGCCGGCGTTTTTATTGTGTCATCGAGACAAACCTGCTCTGTCTTTTCTGTCCCGTCCGGACTGATAGTAGTTTTATTCGTTTTGACCTTGCATTCTTTTTCGCCTAAGAAACCGTCACCGCTCATAGCTTCATTAACTTTTGCCTGCTGTTCTAATATGGCTCTTCTTTTGGCCTCATCGTAGGAAACAGTAAAAGCGCTGAAGAAATCATTGCCGGGCTCGTTCAATTTAAGCCATCCTTGCCAGCCGCCGCCCCCTGTGGCGAAAACATTCGTTTGATTATTAGGCACCGAACAGCTGTATAGCTTATTGAAAGAGGCGTTGAATGATTCTTTAACCAGCTTTTGGATAACCGGCGTTGTATCTATACCGCCCTCTGTCGAACAGAATCTGACTCCTCCTAGAGTTTCGATAAATGAATTTCCTCCCTGCAGTCCGGCATCCGATATATAATCTTTCCAGTTTGTCACGTATTTGGGTTGGTTGGTCTGGTTGCACGGCACTTCTATTGGGCCGGAAAAGCCGGGAATCGTGCAATTGCCGGATCCTCCCTTTCCCAAAATCCAATCCTGAATTTTATTGAGAATAAGGTTGAAAAGATTGCGCTTGATGCTTTCTTTATTGCGCATGAAATTGAATTCCTTCAGCTGTTCGTTGAAGATGCTTTTTGTGTTTTCGGTTTCTTTTTTGCTGAAATCCTTGAGCGTGTTTTCTTTGGAACATTTCTCGCATTTTACAGGCACCTCTGCGTACGCGGGAGTGAAAAGTGAAAAGTGAAAAGTGAAAAATAAAAAAGTAAAAGTTAAAAGAGCAACAAGAAAAGTCATTCGAATTTTGAATTTCGAATTTTGAAAATTGTTTCGGATTTCGGATTTCGGATTTCGGATTTTCATCATTTGATTCCCTGTTTCTTCATTAAATCGCCAATCTGCGCTCTCAGGCCATCTTCAAAATCAAAAAGGTTCTGATAAGTTTTTAAAGCAATCAAAGCTCGTATGGCGTCGTTATCCACCTGGCTTGAGGCGGCCATTATTTGCGCTTTAAGACTGAATATTTGCATCCACTGCTTGTGGATTGAAAGCCAGCTTGATGGCACCCAGACGGTTTTCAGTTCTCCGAAAAGTCGGTCGTAAATTTGGGAGTAAGCGACCGCTTTTGAAAAATCATTTGTCTTTAGGGCGTCAGCCAGAACTTCATCTGAAGTTTGGTCGAATGCTTTATCGGCAAAATTGCGGTTGAAAACGATAGCAAGATCCGCGAGATAGTTGTTTACGGCTTCTTTGGAATTAACGCCCGTGATTTTGAGGTCCGAGTTCATGATGACGGGGATGACGATGGGTTTTGACGCCTTGATGAACTCGTTAAAAGTTTTTTCAATTTGGTTGGCGCCGACTTGGCGCAGAGCTTCTTCTGGAGGAATGTTGCCGAGATTCTCTTTGGCGCCATCGGTTATCAGGTCGGCAAGCTTTGTCGCCAGATTTTGAGTGAGGTTTTGCTGGAATTTGATGTCGGCTCCGACAGCTGTCTGGTTTTTAAGGCCTTGGAGTATTTCCTGATAGTTTTGAGAATCCCCGGCGGCGCTCCGGTTAAAAATTTGAATCTTATTTGAGCGACCGAGCGCGAAAAAGGTGCCGAAAATCAGGCCGAAAGCGGCAATAGAAAAAATTACTGCCATTGGATTCCTGAAAGTTGCAAGCAGTCTGGTCATTGAATGATTTAACATAGGTCTTGACACCCAAGACCTGCCGAGATTATACCACGAAACTAGTTTTTGCTTTATAATGTATCTGTGGATAAATAAGCCTCAAAATTTTGAATATTTCTAGTTGGAAAAAAATCTTGATTTTAGTCTGTTTCAATATCCTTTTAATATTGAGTATAATTTTTTTAGTTTTTAAACAAAAATCTTCGGATAAAACCGATGGTAATATCGAATTTTATTCGACAGTGGAAACAAAACTAGACTATTCTTTGCGCGATCTTCAGAATGAGGCCGTTCTTTATAAAAAAAGAGTTAAAGCGCTCGATAATGACCTGATAAGAGACGGAGATTCCTTCAAAAATTTATTTTATAGTTTTGATAGTCTTTCTAAAATTTACAGCGATTCATCGGCTCCCGACATTTTTGTCGGCAGTTTTACTCCTAAAATTAGCCCGGAATTTGATATTTTTGTTTTTCCAGAATTTTATATTGGGTATTTGAATGAGATGCAGGATATTATGATAGCAGATGGTGTTTTGAGACAGAAAACATTTTTTAATACTAATGATGGCGTCATCTCGTTTTTAGATAATTTTTTGAACTATCTTGTGAATAAAGGCGTGGTGCCCGCAAGTCAGCAAGAACAACTGCATAAAGGTCTTCGGGTAGCATTAGTAATGCTTAAAGAAGAAGCCGTAGAGCAATCGAGCTATTTTAATTTAAACTCGCCTCTAGGATTAGTTACTGCGGACATGTCTACAAGGAAGTCTTTTTCTTTAGTATACGATATTTTGAAGCGCATGATAGCGCTTAATAACGCTTATGCGCAAAGTGAGTGTTATCAAGAGGGTGCCTCAGGGGGCAGTGGTTCAAATTTATGGGCGCCGTGTTGCAATTGCAGAGCGCCTAATGGTCAGCCGATCGGTTGTCTTAACAAAGTTTGTAATGGAGGAGCCGCCATTTGGGATTCGCAGACCGGAATTTGCGGCTGCGGCAGATGATCTAAATATTTTTTGTTAACAGGATCCAATTATCGATACTTAAATTCTCCGCTCGCGTTTTTTCCGAGATATCTAAATCTTTAAATATCGTAATAATTTTTTCTCGGGATATTTTCTTGCCCGCCGAAGCTCCTGAGCGAAGACTGGGTAATTTTTTAACTAAATTTCCGGCCAGTTGTTTTCTGGGCTGGGAAAAACCCGCTTTCAAGATTTCAAAAAATCTCTTTTTAAATTTTTCTGACTGGGCCGCAATAATTTGCCATGGCGAATTATTGCGGCCTTTTGAATAAGGCGTGATTAATAAAATCGCAGAATCAACTTTTGGTTTCGGCCAGAAAACTTCAGCCGGGACGTAATTTATTATTTTTGCCTCGGCAAAAAACTGAACACTCACTGCTAATAAATTCATTTTTGGTTGCTTGGCGCCTGCCCGCCGAAGCCTTGGCGTAGGCGGGCAAATTCGCCTCGCCACCTCTTTTTGCACCATCACAACTATTCGCTCTGGTTGATTTTTTGATTCGAGCCAATTTCTTATCAAAAAATTCGCGATGTTATATGGCAAATTCGCCACGATTTTATATTTACATTGTCGAGTAGGTCGGGCCTCATAGGTCGGACCTACTCGAATTTGGGGACAAAGTGTGGATATATCATCCCAGTTGATTTTGCGGGCATCGGCTTGGGTTACGGACGCGTTTTTGTCATCGGCAAGGGTTTCCTGGAGGATTTTATTCATTAAGATGTCTTTTTCTATCGCGATGACGCGGGCACCGGTCTTGGCGAGTTCCTGAGTCAGAACGCCAAGTCCCGGACCAATTTCAACTATCGTATCGCTTTTTTGGATGTCGGCCGCGCCAACCATTTGCCGCAGGGCTCTTTTTGACAACAAAAAATGCTGGCCCAGATATTTTTCGGGCTTGGCGCCGTATTTTTCAAGCAAATTTTTTATATCGGTGCGATTTGTTAAATCCATAAAAAATAAAATCCAAAGTGACGTAATACGAATTTTAAATGTTATTCTAACGAAATTTCCGGCAAACCAGGAAGTAGAAATTGGACAAATTCTTCTTTGCCCTTTGAATCTTTTGTTACGATGTGAACTTTTCTTTGTAGATTACAGAAATCGCGGCAATTATAACATTGAATCGGCGGGCAAAAGAATTTAAAGGGCAGTCCAATTTTCACTTCCTGGTAAATTTGAGCTATCTTCATAATCATCATAAAGACGGAAATTAACAAGATGCGAAGGCAATTCCGACAAAAAACGCGAGGGCTGGGTCTGGGCAGTCGAGCCCCAGATGCTACGCTTGAGCGCGAACAAAAGCCATAAGTATCTTTTGGCGCGCGTGATACCAACGTAGCAAAGTCGGCGTTCCTCTTCCAGTTCCCGCGCGGAAAAAGCGGCCCGCGAATGAGGGAATAGCCCTTCTTCAAGCCCGGCGATTAATACCGCTTCGAATTCCAGCCCCTTTGCCGAGTGGAGTGTCATCAGATTAAGTTTTTTGACATTCGGGTCGTTTTTTTCCGGCTCCTGCATTAGAGCAACTTCAGCTAAGAAGTTGGAGAGTGCTTCCTCTGGCTGTATTTCAGCGTCGTATTTCATAGCAAGGCCGATCAGCTCCTGTAGGTTTCTCATTCTTGATTCGTATTCCGGCTCGCCGTCGGCGGCGACGCCGGAGAACTTTTGTTTCAGATAGTCCTGGTATTTAATTTTTTTGATTACGGCTTTTATCACATCCGCCGGCTTAAGAGATTTTGCGTCGTCTTTTAGATTTGCGTAATCACTTTTGAAGCTCGCGAATCCTCTTTTGCCAAGAACCGTGGTAATCCTTTTGGCGCTTTCGCTGTCGTTCTCGTTTTGCAGGAGGCGCAAAAAGGCCAGAATATCTTTCACTTCTCTTCTTTGATAAAAACGAACGGCGCCGATGACGCGGTAAGGAATGTTGGCGTAAAGACAGGCCTCTTCAAGGACGCGGGACTGTGCGTTAGTCCGGTACATTATTGCCATTTCGTCCAGCCCGACCTTAAGGGCGTTATGAAGGCCGGTTACTTTGTTAATGATGGCCTCTGCTTCATCTCTTTCGTTCCGAGTGGCGACCACCTCGATTATTTCGCCCGGCGGATTTTCGGTCCATAATGTTTTTTCCTTTCGCTCAATATTTTTGGAAATAATTTCGCGCGCCGCGTTTAAAATGTTCTGGGTCGAGCGGTAATTTTGTTCAAGCATTATGACCTTGGCATCCGGATAATCTTTTTCAAAATTTAAAATGTTTCTGAAGTCCGCTCCCCGCCAGGTGTAAATTGACTGATCCGGATCGCCAATGACACAAAGATTGCGGTTTTTTTGCGCGAGCAAATTTATCAATCGGTACTGCGCGTGGTTGGTGTCCTGGTATTCGTCAACCAAAATATAACGATACTGATTCTGATATTTTTCAAGTATGCTTTCGTTACCGGAAAAAATTTTTACCGGTAGGCGGATCAAATCGTCGAAGTCTAAGGCGTTGCAGGTTTTTAGCTTGTTTTGATAGTTGTCGTAGAATTGTTTGATCTGTTTCTGGTAAAAATTACTTGCAATTTCAAATTCTTCCGGCCCGATAAGTTCGTTTTTAGCGTCTGAGATTTTGTTGAGCATTGACGCCGGTTTGAACTGGTCGGGCGAGAGGTTCATGTCTTTTAAAATTTCTTTCGCCAGGCTTAGCGAATCATCTTCGTCGTAAATAGCGAAATTCTTTTTATAGCCGAGATGGTGGATTTCATTTCTTAAAATTTTAAGACCGAAGCTGTGAAAAGTGCCAATAAACAATCCTGAATTATGAATTATGAATCTTGAATCAAGAAGCTTAGCGACTCGTTTTTTCATTTCCTCCGCGGCCTTGTTGGTAAAAGTGACCGCCAGAATACTGTCGGGGCTGACGCCGGAAGCAATAAGATAGGCAATTCGGTGGGTCAGGGCTCTCGTTTTGCCGGAACCGGCGCCGGCTAAAATCAAGACGGGACCATCTTTTGTTTCTACCGCCTCTCTTTGTTTATCATTTAGGGCTTTTAGGATTTCCATCGTATCTAATATTACACAAATAGCATATAAATAAAATGCCAGTATATTAGGCGGCCAGATGTACTTTTTAGTAGGCTACTTTTGCGAGCGGCCAAGGTGGCCGAAAGCCGAGCGAGCAAAAGTGATCCGAGCCGACTGGCGAGGAGAGCCACTAAGCGAGTCTCGGAGGGACGAGTGAAGGGTGCTAAAAAGTATAACTGGCCGCCTAAGTACTGTGGATAAAGTCGTTGACCGAAAATACCCAAAATGCTATGTTTAATATTGGTTTTCCCGCCGATGGCGGGACAAGTTTGTTCTTATTGATTATCCTTAAATTTTAGCTTATTTATACCAAAATTCAGCAAAAACTGAAGGGTTTGGGATCAAAGTTTGGTTTTGGACTCAGCTTTCTAAACAATCTATTTAAAAACTACCCCATCTGGGGAAGTTTAGTTTTTGTTTTGTTTGCGGTAGTCGTCATGAACTCTTTCGGTGTCGGCAGTTTTGCGCCCGCCTTGGGTGGCGGTCCTATCGGCGGCGAACTGACCGAAATAGTGTCTTCTCCCAGCGTTGTGTCTCAAAGCGATCTTTTCGGCACCCAGACTCTGGCGGCCTCTATTGACCCAGCCATTACCGATTTGGAAATCGACAGTTTTGATTCTTCGCTTCAGACTACGGGTGAGGACGCTCTCTTTCCTTCCAGTAACCCGGAAACTCAATCGTCAACGCCTCCTCCAGCTTCTATACCCACAAGAACTCAAACGCCGTCTTACTCTTACGGGCCAAACCTTGGAGGCTATTTTATTTTTCCAACTATTGGATATAACCGAGGTATCTTGCATTATTACAATGCCATTGATATTTCAGCCGGTAATCAATGCCTCAATGAAAATATTCCGGTCTTCACGGCGGCTTCTGGCGTAGTAACCGCGACCTATCCAACTGTAAGCACCAGCCGTTACGCCAACGGCGGTTATGGCAACAATGTTATAATTTTGCATCCCAATGGCGTTTATACTCGCTATACTCATTTGAGAAATATTTTGGTCATAGCCGGCCAATACGTAGGTCAAGGCAGTATTATCGCATTTATGGGCGGCTATCCGGGACAACCGGGCAGCGGTAATTCAACCGGTTGCCACCTGCATTTTGAAGTCCGCGGCGCCAGAAATCCCTTCATTAGATAGGCTACAAATGTACCAATATCTGCAAATTTACGAATAGAATATTTGTATATTCGTAATAATTTGTAGATTCGTAATCTAGACTTCCTCTTTTGTCCTGTATGCCAATGCCTCAGCAATGTGCTGGTGCGTTATATTTTTCTCGCCTGCCAGATCCGCAATCGTGCGGCTGATTTTAAGAAGCCGGTGGTAGCCACGAGCCGAAAGGCCCATGCTAATCACAGCGCCCTTAATCGTTTGCTCACCTGCCGCGTCAAGCGCGCAGTATTTTTTAATATGGCGAGCTGTCATTTCTTTGTTCGTTAGGAATTTTTCATCGGCGAAACGCTTTAATTGGATTTCCCGCGCTATTTTTATCCTTTCTCTCATAATCTCACTTGATTCGGTCGGCGCGTCTGAAGTTAATTTTTCATATTCAACCCGTGGCACCTCAATATGGAGATCAATCCTGTCCAGCAACGGCCCGGAAAGTTTTCTTTTGTATCTGGTTACCTGATGCGGTGCGCAAACGCATTCCTTGCGCGTGTCGTTTAAATAGCCGCATGGGCAAGGGTTCATTGCTGCGACTAAAAGAAACCGCGCCGGAAAAGTCAGGCTTTCCTGGATGCGCGCAATTTTTACCTTTCCTTCTTCAAGCGGCTGTCTCAAGTTTTCAAGAACGTCGCGGTTGAATTCGGGGAATTCATCAAGAAATAAAACGCCTCGGTGCGCCAAACTGATTTCCCCCGGTTTTGGCCAGGTGCCTCCGCCGATAAGGGCAATTCCTGAGGAGGTATGATGCGGAGCGCGAAACGGCCGACGCGAAAGAAAGGGCTCGTCTTCCGATAAAAGTCCTGCCACGCTCCAAATTCGTGTAGCCTCAATTGATTCCTCATCCGTCAGCTCCGGTAAAATAGAGTTCAAGGCGTTTGCCAGAAGCGTCTTGCCGGATCCCGGCGGTCCGTACATCAGAATATTGTGGTTGCCGGCCGCGGCGATTTCTATCGCCCGCTTGGCCTGTTCCTGGCCTTTGATATTGGTCATGTCGTAGTCCGGTATTTCTTTCCGGATTTTTCTCATGTGCTCCTTCGTCGGCTTTATAAGTTCTTTGCCCTCAAAGTGCTTCAGTAATTGGTTTAAATTGTCCGCGCCTATTATTTCAATATTTTTAATCATCGCGGCCTCACCGGCATTTTCGGCGGGAACAAAAACCGATTTTAAGCCGCGGTCCCGCGCTTCCATTACAACCGATAGGATTCCGTTCACCCGCCTGATATTGCCGTCTAAAGCCAACTCGCCCACAAAAAGTTTTCCTTTCGGATCAAATTTAGTTTGTTCTGAAGCAAGCAAATAGCTCAAGGCAATCGGCAGGTCGTACGACGGCCCTTCTTTTTTAAGGTCAGCCGGTGCCAAGTTCACGGTGATGCGCTTGTTGCGCTGAGTGGGAGAGGCGGCGCCGGAGTTTTTTAAGGCGGCCGAAATTCTGTCTTTTGATTCTTTGACCGCGGTGTCGGGAAGTCCCACAATGTTGAAACTAAAAAGGCCGGGTGCCAAATCGCACTCGACCTCCACAATTTTTGCGTATATACCTTGAAGGGCCGCTGAATAGAGTTTAGCTGGCATGTTGTTTTGCGTGTTCTATATCGGTCTTGGCGGCCGGATTAGCTTTTAGGCGCTCCAAAGGAATCGGATTTTTACAGGTCTCGCATAAACCGTAGGTTCCCTCTTTGATTTTTTCAAGCGCTTCGTTGACTTCCTGGAGCCGGACTTCCAGATTCTGGACTATCCCCTCGTTGGTGGAATCCTCTTCCGATTCGTCGGCTTCTTCGCCGCCTTCCAGATCCTGTTCGCTTGCGACTTCGTCACCCGCCATTTCGGTGTGGAGCGTGTCCCAATCACCTTTTACTTTCGGGTCGGGCCGGGCAATGGTTTTTAACTCCTGCAATAGGAGTTCTTTCTCTTTTTCCAAAGCGGTTTTTAATTCATCTAAAATTTTTTGATCTAGCATAATTTTCAGAGTAGCAAATACAGATCATATGGTCAACATCCCAGTTATTTAGATCCGAAGCACGAAATCCGAAATTCGAAACAAATTCAAAATCACAAATTACAAATTCTAAATGTTTTTGGATTTTAAAAATTGGAATTTAGATATTGTTTCGAATTTCGATATTCGAATTTCGAATTTTCTGTTTTTGGCAGCTGCCAAAAACAGAAAAGGGCGCCTTTGAAACCCCTATAATTTTTGATTAAGTTGGGTCTGGTCGCCCTTATTTGGACTCGCATCTATCTTTGCGATCCGATGTGAGCCTTGCTCCACCCTGTGGTGCTATACAAGACCAATGTTTGAAAAGAGCTGATCTTTTTGGCCGATAGATGGCCTTTGCCCCGAATACGAATATTCGGAAACGTACGCAGGACAGAACAAGGATCGTATTATCATTATACTATTACGGTAATTTCCCGTCAAGCGGTAATTATCCACAGGGGAAATTACCGCAACATTGCCGCATCTTGCTCCGCCCACCCAGCTTGCCTTCAATAGTGTTGTGAGTCCTGTCGCCAGAGTAGTTCAGAAAACACGCTATCAATTTTCCCGGCGAGAAAATTGCGCTCGCTCTCGGCCTCGCTCTTTCGCTTCGCTCAAACCGTGCCCGCTCGGCCTGCGAGACGGTTTTCTTCACTACTCTGGCGCCACTCCCCCTTTTTTGTAAAAATCAAGTTTAGAAAAGAGCCGCCCTGATGTACTTTTTAGCAGGCTACTTTTGCGAGCGGCCAAGGAAGTCGCCTTGGGCGACTGAGCGAGCAAAAGTGATCCGAGCCGACGGGCGAGGAGAGCCACCAAGCGAGTCTCGGCGGGACGAGCGAGGGGTGCTAAAAAGTATGTCGGGGCGGCTCTTTTTTAAGAAAAAGTGTTGGCAAGGCGATTTAAAAAGTATGTCGGGACGCCTTTCGTGTTATTGGCTGAAGAAATTGTCTATTGATGCTTCAATCGCGTCTATATAGGTTCTTGATACCCCTTGTCCGGTCAGGTCGCCCATAACTCTGAACATTGCCCTGCTTGAGGCGGTAAATACGAGCAAGTTGTTGTAAATACTATAGTTAAGCGAGGAAAAGGGCACAGGAATGTTAACGTAGCGGACAGGCTGGCCGGAAAGCGAATAAGATTTAAATACAATTGATGTTCGAATACTTCGAAGCGAGGTCGGGAAAATCGGCAGAATGTCAGATGGTAAAGTAGTTTTTTCCCATTCCAGCATTTGTGTCTTGGCTAGATTCGCGTCTTTTGCTCTTAAAATAAGAGTGGCTCGGGCGCCTTCTTTCTGGCTGAAATAAGCGAAGGCATATTGATTTTCATAGTTGGAAATAAAGTCCTGGGGCAGGAAAATTTCCATTAAGTTGAGAAATTCGGCCAATTCAACCGGTTTGCCTTGGAAAGTAATGAATATCTGCTTTACCGATTCTCTTTCTTCCTGAATGGTGACTTCTGATTGAAGAGCTTTCTGTAAATTAGCCGGGTCTTTTATGGCCAGGTCAATCGTGACGGCTTTGTTCGGCAGTTTATTGAAGAATTTGAGCGGTGGCGTGGTAGTGGCCGGCTGGGTTGCTGGCAAAGTCGGAGTTGTCGACTGTTGCGGCGTTGGCTGTTGGGATACCTCCGTTTCTCCCTGAACAAAAATTTTCCAATAAATATAAAGCCCGAAGAATGTCACGAGAAAAACAACTATCGCAATTATTCCCAGGCGTATCCAGACGGGCGCGGATTTGGGCAAAGGACCGGCAGGAACGGCCGGGATTTCTTTTGGAGGAATAATCCGGGGAGGGATTTTGAGCTGTGGCAGGCCGCCGGCGACCGGCGGAGTCGGGCGGGGCGACATTATTGAAGGGATGGCGGGCGTGGTAGGAGGCATTATGGGTATAACTGGGACAGCTCCGACGCCCGCCACTGGCGGAATCGGACCGACCGCCCCTTCGGGGCGCGTCGGGAAAGCCAGTTTTGGAGCAGGTACGGGAAGCGGTGCTGGCGGCGCGACTTGCCCTATTGTGCCGCCCATGGGGGGAACCGGTTTTGGAGTTGGCGGTGCACTGACTGGCGAAGAAGAGGGTGGTGGCATAGATAACGGCGCTTTTATTTCCTCTTTTTTCAGAGCGCCCAAACCCGACCGTGACAGGTCTTCCTGCATGGTGCGGATTACGATTTCATCTAAATTTTGACCCATTCGATTTTGCTCAGGGTCAATCCTGAGTTTATCGAAGGATTGATTTTGCGGCGCGTTATCTGCCATCTTCTACATTTTAACTTAAAAAAGCTTTTTATTTATCCACAGGTAAACAAAAACCCACTCCGTAAGCTTATGGAGTGGGTTTTTGGACTATATCCTATCTTTTAAATTCTATTTCTTTATCTTCGCTCTCGTAAAAAGCGATCGTCGCGTCGAGGTCTCGATATGCGCTCGCTCGGTATGTACCCGGGTTGCATGGCCTTAAGCGACAAACTGACCTTGCCGTTTTCAACACGAACTACCTTGACGGTGACTTCATCTCCGATGTTCATCACGTCCGTGACTTTTTCAACTCTTTGAGTTGAGAGTTCCGAGATGTGGACCATGCCGTCTTTATTCGGCCCGAACTCGACTATCGCGCCAAAGTCCAGAATTTGGGTTACTTTGCCGGTAACGACGTCGCCGACGTTATATTCTTTGATGATGCCTTCGATGATAGTCTTGGCTTTTTCCGCCGACTGCTGGTCGGTGCCCGTGATAAAAACACTGCCGTCATCTTCAATGTCAATCGTGGCGCCGGTTTTCGCGACAATATCGTTGATGACCTTGCCGCCGGAGCCGATGACATCTCGGATTTTATCAACCGGAACCGTCATCGCGATAATTCTTGGGGCTAGCGGCGATAATTCGGGCCTGGGCGCGTCAATTGTTGACATTATGTTTTTTAATATTTCAAGCCGCGCTTTTTTAGCTTGCGCCAAAGCTTCTGTAAGCATTTTGGCGTTGATGCCCTCAACTTTGACATCCATTTGCAAAGCGGTGATGCCGTCGCGGGTTCCGGCAACTTTAAAATCCATGTCGCCGTGGTGATCTTCTGGCCCTTGGATGTCGGTGAGTACCTTAAAGTCGCCGTTTTTACCTATCATAACACCCATGGCAATGCCAGCCGCCGGTTTTTTAATTGGTACGCCGCCGTCCATCAGCGCCAAAGTCGAGCCGCAAACCGATGCCATTGAGGAAGAGCCGTTTGAAGAAAGCACTTCGGAAACGATTCTTATGGTGTAAGGAAAATCTTCTTTTGCCGGTATCAGAGGCAGTAAGGCGCGCTCGGCTAAAGCACCGTGTCCTATTTCTCTTCTGCCCTGGCCGCCCATGCGGCCAACTTCACCTACCGAAAACGGCGGGAAATTATACTGGTGTATGAAACGCTTTTTTTCCTGTGTTTCCATACTCTCAATCAGTTTTTCATCGCCCGGGGCGCCGAGAGTCAGGACCGAAAGCACTTGGGTGTCGCCTCTTTGGAAAAGGCCGGTGCCGTGAGTCCGGGGCAGAACGCCGATCAAGGAAGAAAGGTCGCGAAGTTCGTCGAGTTTTCGGCCATCGGGCCTTTTTTCATTGAGTAAAATATTTTCGTGGACGATGTTGTTTATCGCTTCCTCAAAAAGATCATCAGTAGTTTTTATTTTATCTTCGTCAAAGCCCCGTTCTTTGAGTTTGGCCGCCATGCTCTCTTTAACAGCCGCGATTTCGGAGTACATCTCTTTCTTTTTCTTTTCGTAAATGGCGTCCTCCAAAACACGGTCTTGTTCTAGGAAGTCTTGGGCAGCTTTTTTAACGGCTTCGTCCGGTTCGCTAATATGCGCCGCTAATTTTTCGATCTTAAAGTCGTGGGCAATGTTATTTTGGAATTCAATCAGTTTGCCAATGTGTTTTGTGGCCCAGTCAAAGGCGCTGACAAGATCCTCTTCGCTTGCCTCATTAACGCCGGCTTCTATCATATTGATTTTACCATCAATGCCGGCGAGGACCAGATCAAAGCCGCTTTTTTCCCGGGTTTCATAATCGGGATTCAAAACCCAGCCTGCCTCGCTTTTACCGACGCGCACGGCGCCTATAGGCCCCGACCAGGGAACGTTTGAAATTAAAATCGCGCATGACGCGGCGATCATCGCCGGAATATCAGGGTCATTTTTGCCGTCAACCGAAAGAATAGTAATAACAACCTGGACTTCGTTTCTTGTCCGGTGGTCAAAAAGCGGGCGGATTGTCCGGTCGATCAGCCGAGCGCTCAAAGTTGCCCCCTCCGACGGTCTGCCTTCCCGCCTTACAAACCGGCTGCCTAAGATTTTGCCGGCGGCGTAAAACTTCTCTTCATAGTCAACCACCAAAGGAAAATAATCCGCCTCTTTGGCGTATTTTGACATGACAACTGTGGCTAAAACTACGGTTTCGCCTAAACGCGCCACGACGGCACCATTTGCCTGATTGGCCAACTGGCCGATTTCAAGCGTAAGAATTTGTCTCCCTTCGGGAGATCCCTTGTAGGGGGAATTCTCTAGTTCAAGAGAATACTTTTTTGGTTCTTGCATAAGGCTTTCGCCCAGCAATCCGAATTTACGAATAACATCCGAATAACACGAATTTTTTGTTGATTTTAATTCGGATCATTCGGATAGTCATTCGGCACATTCGGATTATGATAGGCAGTTTAATTTTTTAATTTATTTAATAATTATTTGTTTCTTTTTATACCTTCTTTAATAGGAATAGTAAATCTTTTCGGGTCGTCCGACATGTCAATAAAATCGTCAACCGCTTCTTTTAACTTGGCGGAGGTTGATCTGCCGAAGCCGATGGCCTCTACCTGCCTGCCCTTGCCCCTCAAGTATTCAACTAAAGGCACATAATCGCCGTCGCCTGTGCCTAAGACTATTGAATCAACCGAGCCGTCGCTTAATCGTATGGCATCAACCGTGAGTCCGACGTCCCAGTCGCCTTTTTTCATTCCCCCTGGAAAAATCTGCAGATCTTTAACTTTGGTCTCGATGCCCATTTTTCCCAAGGCTTCAAAAAACGCCTTTTCTTCACCGGTCTCAGTCTTAATGACATAGGCTAAAGCCCGGACGAGGCGGCGTCCAGCAAGCGCGGATTTGATTATTTCCTTAAAATTTACACGGGCTTTATAAAGATTTTTAGCAGAGTGGTAAAGATTCTGGACATCAAGCAGTATAGCGACTCTCTGGTCTTTGTGTTTTATTATAGGCATATGATTTTCCTACGAATTACGGATGTTTCCGAATTACGAATATTCGTAATTCGATTATATTCGTAATTGGTAGGGTTATCTTTTGAGGTCTAATTTCTTAATTATACTATTGTAGCGCTTGGAATCTTCCTTTGAGAGGTAATCAAGGAGTTTTTTTCGACTTGAAACCATGCCTAAAAGGCCTCGCCTCGAATGATTGTCTTTCGGGTGTTTTTTCAGGTGCTTTGTCAGCTGGCCGATTTGCTCGGTTAAAAGCGCGACCTGAACTTCAGAAGAGCCGGTGTCGCGCTCGTGGATCTTATATTTAGCCATTACCTTTTCTTTTTCTACGGTAGTAAGCATAGGATTGAAGTACGACTAGAATATCATAATATCGGTTTTTAGTAAAGAGGTGCAGCTGGAAAATATTTTCCGACGTTGTTAGAATTGGAAGTAATGGATATTAAAAAGCTTATACAGGACTATCTGGACTATTTGGAAATAGAAAAAAACCGCTCTATTAAGACGCGGCGGAATTATGAACGGTATCTGAATAAATTTCTGGCCTTTTCCAAAGCCTCAAAGCCAGGCGATATCACGGCTGATGTGGTTCGGAACTATCGGCTTTGGCTTAACCGGCAACCCGTCTTCGCTAAAGCTTTGGCGGGCAAGATAGGGTCGTCGAGTAATATTAAAAAAAATACCCAAAACTATCACTTGATTGCCCTGAGGAACTTTCTGAAGTACTTAGCCCGACGCGATATTGAGGCACTGGCTTCCGATAAAATTGAGCTTGGCCGTCAGGAGGACCGACAGGTGTCGTTTCTTGAGGCGCACGAACTCCAGCGCCTTCTGGCGAGCCCCGAGGGTGATTCTTTTAAAGCCAAGCGGGACAGGGCGATTTTGGAGACACTTTTTTCAACGGGGCTTCGGGTTTCGGAATTATGCAATCTTGATCGCGACTCCATCAATCTTAAATCGGGCGAGTTTTCCGTTCGCGGTAAGGGCAGTAAAATCAGGATCGTTTTTTTGTCTGACGGCGCGAAAACAGCTATCAAAAATTATTTTGAAAAAAGGGGCGATGTCGATTCGGCTTTGTTTATCCGTTATAAGAAAAATTTCGGCAAGGACAATAATCTTCGCATTACAACGAGGAGCGTTGAACGACTCATCAAATACTATGCGGCTAAAGCCGGCCTTTCAAAAAAGGTGACGCCTCATACGCTACGCCACAGTTTCGCTACTGATCTTTTGGCTAATGGCGCCGACCTGCGCTCGGTCCAGGAAATGCTCGGCCATTCAAACATCACGACAACTCAGATCTACACCCACGTCACAAACAGGCAACTGCGTGAAATCCACAAAACTTTTCACGGCAGGCAGAGAAAATAATTTTTCAAAAGAGCGCCGTCGGATTATTTTTCAGAACCAGCTGTCCGTCCGTTCCAGCGACGGCTGGCAGCACTCAGCGCTCGCGGCGATATTTTCGCTTCGCTCAAAACCAAGCTATCGCCGCTCCGCGATGTTCTTCAAAACAACCCACCGGCGCTCTTTTTGTTTAAAAAAACATTGCTTCGTCAACCTTTTTATCTCCAAGAGCTTTTTTCAGGCAACTGTGTGGACGTCGCTTTAATTAAAAAGTATGTCGGGGCGGCCTACTCGTGATTATTTTAAGTAAGACGCGAATTCAAAAACCACGAGAATTGACCAGGCGACCATCAATATCATCCAGCCCACAAGCTGCGCCATTTCAAGTCGGGATTTGACCGAAACGTTGAAGTTTTCCGACACAAGGGAATAGATATCTTCAATAGAATTAAGCTGCATTTGGATTTTTTGCCGCCATTCTTCAAAGTGGCATTTTTTCCCTATGAGGTCATAAAGGCGCGCCGAATACCAGTCGCCGATGAGCTTTATGTTTCGTTCGGTGCTTTCGAATTCCAAAATAGAACTCGAGCGCATTAAGATTAGTTCTTTAATAACCTGCTTAATTTCCCGCGATTTGAAAAACACGCCGCGCTTTTCTCTCTCGCGGAGAAGCTCGTTAATTCGCTTCATGCGAATATCAAGTTCGTTGTCCAGAATCCGGTAGCGGAGCAATTGGAGATTGGCAATTTCAATGAGCTCGATCATAGGGCCGAATTGGCTTTTTGGTTCAAAAATGAAAGCGCCGTCCCAGTCAACTATAGCCAGGTCGTTTTGAGCATATTTGAGACTGAACTGAAGCGTGCTTTCTATTTCTTTTTCATCAAGCGGAAGTTTTTCCGATTTCAAAAATCCTGCGATTTTGTCGGCATGCACTAAGAATGTGTCCGGACTGCCTTCATAATCGCCCACCGCCCAGACACTGTATTCTTCATCTATATCTTTTCTGACTTTATATTTTTGGAGCGCCTCCCGGCAGGCGTTTATTATCTCATCTTTGAATTCCATGTTGCCTTCGTCAAAAATATTTCCAAGCTCGACGGTCGCCTCCACGATCACGATGTCCGGAGTGTATGTTTTGACGGTGAAAGCGATCTTCTTTCCCTTGATTTCGCGTTCTTCGGTGGTCAATATCTTCTGCGCCGGCACCAGGCCCAAGTAATGAGGCGCCGAGCGCAGCGTTTCCAGCTGTTCTTTCTCTTTGGCCGTGCGCTGGACGGAGCTGTGACCTACGACAAAAGCCACCAGAGTTCCCTTTATTTTAGTTTTTGGAGCTTCTGTCATAATTAAATTGAGATAACCTTATTATAACATCCGCAAGTATTTTCATTCTAATTTTCAAAATTTGACAGATTTTAAATAGCTGTTAAAATATATGACGTTCTTTTAAATAAAATTACTTGTGAGGTAAAAATGATGATCTATGCCGATACGCTTGCTTTTCTTGCTGAACAAGGCACACCGCCTGTGGCGTCTCCGGAATTAAAACTCGATTTGTGTCATGTAACTTCTGCGGCGCCTTTTTCGCGAAAACGAAAGGGCGAGCCGCCTCTTATTGAAGAAACACTGGAAGAACATCGCGGATTTATGACCACGATTGTATCACAGCCGAAGCTTAGGATTGTCAGATCGCGTGCCGATCTTATGAATCTTGGCAGTACGACAAAAGTAATTTGCGGTCTGCAAATGCCGCCGGCCGACATCTCGTATACTAGTCTAAGAATCCTAAAAGACAACGGCGTGCATGTTATCTGTATCGCTTATCATGAGGACAATAAATTTGGTTCAGGCTTTCTTAATCCATACGGGCCGCTTACTAATGAAGGACGAAAATTTATCGAGTGGTGTGCAGAAGTTGGTATGATTCTTGATTTATGCCAGGCGAGCCATCAGACTGCTTGGGACGCCCTGGAACATATTAAATCTAAAGGCATTAATGTTGCGGTAATGGCTTCTCACACTGGAATCTATGGCGCTGCTGATTGCTATAATCCTCGTAATTTGCCGAAAGAAATTATTTACGAGATCGCAAGATTGGGCGGCGTTGTGGGTATTTTCACTCTTACTTTCGGCCTAAGTTCCCGCGATAATTCTTTGAATGCGTTTTTTATGCATCTTCAGACGGCGGTTAGAAGTTGCGGGATTGGGAACGTGACAATAGGCAGTGACGCCGTTTATCAAATTCGTCCGCTTGAAACATGGCAAGTTCGTTACCGGTGGCTCGCGGAAAACATTGACCCGCAAAATCGTCTTCGGCATCGCTGGCCCGATCAGCCGCTTGAAATAAACGGCTCTGATATTTTGGGAGTTATAAAACAGCATTTGGAAAGTGGACAAAACAGTTATATAGATAGGCCATGGATGATCGAAGCTTTGCTCGGTCTTAATCTTTGGACATTCTTCGCGCGAAATTTGAAGTAGATAATTTTAATTTTTTTTAATCAATTTAAGATGACAAAAACGGTCGCTTCGCGACTGTTTTTCTTTTGTCGGGCTGCAGGGAATTGGACCCTGTCTTCACGCACCCGAAGCGTGCGTACTACCGGTATACTACAGCCCGTTTTCTTAAAATTCTAAACCCTAAACCCTAAATTTCTTCTTAATTTCCTCAAATTCTTCTTCAGCCACCTCCCGGGTCTTTACCTGGGCATCTTTATACATTTCCGCGAGTTTATCAAGCGATTTGTCGTTTAGCGCCGCTGCCTTTTCGTCCAGATATTCTTTGGTGTTTTTCTTCGGATCGTCCAGAACTTCATCCAGTAAAATATTAAGAATATAGCCGACTTTCGGTCCAGGTTCGATACCAAGAAGTTTAATTAAATTATCACCGTTGATTTTGAGCATCTTGACCGATATCGGATCCAGGGAAACTTTTTCAATAATGGCGCGCAGGTGCCGCAATTTATACGGTTCGGCTTTGGGCACGCCTGAACCTTTGCGGTCGGACATCCGAACATTCAGAAGGTCGTCGACATTTTCCGGGCCGACGTTTTTAACCAGGCGCCTCACCGAGCTTTCTGTCACTTCATCCACATTGTAGTAGAAAAGATGATAGCGCACGAGCAAAATTACTTTTTCGATAATTTTGTTCGGGAATTTCAGGCGTTCCATGATTTTGGCGGTCATCTGGGCGCCGACCACTTCGTGATTGTAGAAAGTGGAATTCAACCCCTCGCCTCTTTTAGTCCGCGGCTTGCCGACATCGTGCAAAAGAGAAGCCAGGCGGGTTTCAAAGTTGTAATCGTTTTCGGCCGCCCAGTCCAAAGCTCTTAAATTGTGTTCCCAGACGGTATATATGTGGTGCTTGTTTTGAGTTACATCGATACCTTCTTCGAGTTCCGGCACAATGTGTTTCAAAAGGCCGAATCCGCTAAGCTCTTCGACGCCCTTTTTGGCGTTTCGGCTTGAGATGATTTTTACGAACTCGTCTCTTATCCTCTCATGGGAAACAACCGCTATGTCGCGGGCGTTTTTTTTCAGAGCGCGCGTGGTTTTTTCTTCTATTTTAAAATCTAACTGCGCCGCGATGCGCACTGCCCGCATAAGACGGAGCGCGTCTTCATTAAATCTTTTCTGGGGATCGCCCACCGCGCGGATGATTTTATTTTTGATGTCTTTTTGTCCCCCGAAAGGATCAATGAATTCTTTTCCGTCCCAGGCGATCGCGTTGATGGTAAAGTCGCGCCGCGCCAGGTCGTCTTCAATCCGGCTGGAAAATTTAACGACATCGGGGTGGCGCTTGTCCGTGTATTTTTCTTCAACGCGGTAGGTGGTAATTTCAATTTCTTTGAGACGCGGATTTTCGGTTTCAGCGTTCACGACAACTGTGCCGAATTTATTTTCGTACCGGGCGTTTTCACCGAAAATCTTTTGAATCTGGTCCGGAGTCGCGTTTGTGGTTATATCCCAGTCGTCCGCTTTATGGCCTAAAATAAAATCCCGCACACAGCCGCCAACCGCGCAGGCCTCAAAACCCGCTTTACTCAAAGCGTTTATGATATTTTTGATTTCTTCCGGAAGTTTCATGATAATAAAATTTTACATTAGTTTGGTTTAATTGACAAGAAAATATATTTGTGGTGTTGTAAAAACCCCAAAAATGTAATACAATACTTTGGTTGCGCCCGTAGCTCAATCGGATAGAGTATCTGCCTTCGAAGCAGAGGGTTGCAGGTTCGAATCCTGCCGGGCGCGCTTGCGCAAAAATGCGCTCCCCCCTATAACTTAATGGTAAAGTAACTGCCTCTTAAGCAGTCTATCTAGGTTCGATTCCTAGTGGGGGGACACTTTGACAAGTTGCGGTAATTAGTTCCTAATATTGCGGTAATTTCCCAAGATGCGGTAATTATCCCCAATTTAGGTACTTTTTCCCCTATTTATCCACAGTTTTCCTAATTCAGATCTGTAGTTAAACGGTATAATAGATCATTTTCACCTCGTTAGAGATATATAGACATGGGCCTATGGTCCAGTGGTAAGACGCTACATTCGCATTGTAGAGACGGGAGTTCGATTCTCCCTAGGTCCACCAGATAGAACTTTCGCGTTTTGGGAGAGAGATTGCCTCGCGGCTTCGCCGCTCGGCAGTAGCGCGTCCCGCGAGGCGGGACGCGGCAGAATCCCACGGCGCATTGAACGAAAAGGAAACGGATTTGTCCAAAAGTTGATGGTTCGTTCCAACTTTTTGGACAAATGCCTTAATGTCCTCAAAATTGTCGCCCTGCGACAATTTTTTGGCTTTCTGTATGTCTAAAATCCAACTCCGCAATGGTTCAATCCAATTCTTTCCCATTCGTCCAAAATCGCTCTTTTGGGACGCAAGAGAAACTTTCTGTTTCAAAAGTTCTTCCTTTTTGACGAGATAACTTTCCTTTGGTATGTCGCCGTCAATGTAGGAAGAAACGAGCTTGTCCAGTTTCTCTTGCGTCTCTTTCTGATTTCCCCGCAGATTTTGGACGAATGTTTGCGATGAGTGGACTTGCTCCTTTTCCCACGCTTCAACTTGCTTCAACATTTTTCCCGTCCACTCATCGC